>Ga0209132_1000021_pt1 | contig 170578 bp, 150 predicted proteins | sample UppTromiDAQMD023_FD_185835 | JGI IMG/M metagenome (GOLD analysis project Ga0209132, IMG submission 185835) | Upper troposphere microbial communities from Maryland, USA - DAQMD-023 (SPAdes) (version 2) | ecosystem: Environmental > Air > Outdoor Air > Unclassified | place: USA: Maryland...
CGCCGACGGCGGCTGCGCCAGGCGCGGCCGCTCCCGCCGCCGCTGCTCCGCCGCCGGCCGCCGCGTCGCCCCTCGGCGACCAGACCCAGTCGGGCGTGGTTCAGCGTATCGTCGTGCAGGGCAACGAGCGGATCGAGCAGGGCACCATCCTGTCCTACCTGCCGATCCAGGCGGGCGACACGGTCGGGCCGTCGCAGATCGACCTGGCGCTGAAGACCCTGTTCAAGACCGACCTGTTCGCCGACGTGCGCATCGGGCTGCAAGGCTCGGATCTGGTCGTGCGCGTCGTCGAGAACCCGATCATCAACCAGGTGATCTTCGAGGGGAACAGCCACCTCAAGGAAGACAAGCTGCGCGACGAGGTGACCGTGCGTCCGCGCGGCATCTTCACCCGCGCCAAGGTGCAGCAGGACGTCCAGCGCATCATCGAGCTCTATCGCCGCTCGGGCCGGATTTCGGCGACCGTGACCCCCAAGGTGGTCGAGCTGCCGCAGAAGCGCATCGATCTGGTCTTCGAGATCAACGAAGGCCCCAAGAGCGGCGTGCTGCGGGTCAACTTCCTTGGCAACAAGGAATTCTCGGACAACGACCTGCGCAACGTGGTCGTGACCAAGGAATCGCAGTGGTACAAGTTCCTGACCACCAACGACAACTACGACCCGGACCGCCTGGAGTACGACAAGGAGCAGCTGCGGAAGTACTACCGCAACCGCGGCTTCTACGACTTCCGCGTGGTTTCGGCGGTGGCCGAACTTGCGCCTGACAAGAACGGCTTCGCGGTCACCTACACCATCGACGAGGGGCCCAAGTACAAGTTCGGCTCGCTCAAGGTCGAGACCGACGTCAAGAAGCTGGACGGCAACATCCTGCGCCAGCTGCTGCCGATCCGGGAAGGCCAGGTCTATCAGGACGAGAAGATCGAGCAGGCCACCGACGCCCTGACCTTCGCGGCCGGCGCGGCGGGCTTCGCCTTCGTCGACATCCGCCCGCGCTACTCGGCCAACAAGGACACCAAGACCGTCGACGTCGCCTTCGAGGTCAAGGAAGGCCCGCGCGTCTATGTCGACCGCATCGACATCGTCGGCAACGTCCGCACCCTCGACCCGGTGATCCGTCGCGAGATGCGCATCGCCGAGGGCGACGCCTACAACCGCGTGCTGGTCGACCGTTCGAAGAACCAGATCCGCGCCCTGGGCTACTTCAAGGACGTCACCATCGACGAGACGCCGGGCGCGGCGCCGGACAAGACCAACCTGCGCGTCAAGGTTCAGGAGCAGCCCACCGGCGAACTGTCCTTCAGCGCCGGCTACAGCTCGGTCGACAAGCTGGTCGTCGACCTCGGCGTCACCGAACGGAACTTCCAGGGGCGCGGCCAGAACCTGCGGGCGCGGATCTCGGTCGGCTCGCTGCGTCAACAGGTCGATTTCGGCTTCACCGAGCCGCGGTTCATGGGCCGCAACCTCAGCGCCGGCGTCGACCTCTACACCTACAAGTACGATTTCACCGACTATGCCGGCTACGAGACGGACTCGACCGGCGGCAACGTCCGGATGGGCTTCCCCCTGACGCAGAACTCGTCGATGTCGGTGCGCTACAGCATCCGCAGCGACGACGTGGTGGTGAACGCCTCGCTCTGCGACGCCGGGACGATCTCGCCGATCCTTTGCGGCCAGCGCGGTTCGCGCCTGACCTCGCTGGTCGGCTATTCCTGGCGGCTGGACCGCCGGAACGATCCGATCAACCCGACCCGCGGCTTCTACACCGACGTCTCGCAGGACTTCGCCGGCGTCGGCGGCGACGTCAAATACCTGCGCACCGAGGTCGACGGCGGCTGGTACTACGGCTTCACGCCCAGCCTGATCTTCAGCGTCATCGGTTCGGCCGGCTACATCGACGGCTACGGCGGCGACGACGTGCGGATCAACGACCGCTTCTACAAGGGCGGCAACACGTTCCGGGGCTTCAAGACCGCCGGCATCGGCCCGCGCGACACCACCTATGACGACGCGCTGGGCGGCAAGTTCTATGCGATCAGCTCGTTCGAGCTGGCGTTCCCGACCTTCCTTCCCGAGCAGTACGGCATCAAGGCGGCGTTGTTCTCGGACATCGGCACCTTGGGCCTGATCGACAGCTCGCAGAAGCAGACCTGCACCACCGCCGGCGTCTGCACCCAGGATCCGAAGATCAAGGACGATCTTGGACTGCGGGCCTCGGCCGGTGTCAGCATCTTCTGGAAGTCGCCGATGGGGCCGATTCGATTCGACCTCAGCCAGGTTCTGGCCAAAGAAGACTACGACAAGACCGAAACCTTCCGATTCTCCACTTCAACCAGGTTCTGATCCAATGACCCTCAAGCAACTGGGCGTGTCCGCCGCCGCCGCGGCCGCCGCTCTTTCGTTCGCATCCATGGCGAACGCCCAAGCCGCCAAGCCGGCCGCCGCTCCCGCCGCCGCCGCGCCGGCTCCGGCCGCCGCCGCCGGCCCGTCGATCCCGGGCGTCTGCATCCTGTCGAACGAGCGCGCCATCGGCACCTCGACGGTCGGCAAGTATGTGATCCAGCGCATGCAGACCATCACCAGCCAGGTGAACGCCGAACTGAACGGCGAGAAGACCTCGATCGACACCGAGGCCAAGTCCCTGGACGGCCAGCGCGCCACCCTGGGCCAGGAAGCCTACGAGCAGAAGGGCCTGGCCCTGCGCCAGCGCGCCAACGGCCTGGAGCGCAAAGCCCAGATCCGCCAGCGCGAGCTGGAAGTGACCGAGCAGAAGGCCCTGGCCCGCGTCGGCCAGGAGATGGACCCGATCGTCAAGGCGGTGTACGCCCAGCGCAACTGCGCGCTGCTGATCGACCGCAACTCGCTGTTCGGCGCCAGCGCCTCGATGGACATCACCGACGCCGTCGTCGCCCAGCTCAACGGCAAGATCACGCAGTTCGCCTTCGACCGCGAGCGGCTTGACCAGCAACCGGCGCAGCCGCAACCGGCCGCCGGCGCCGCCAAGCCGAAGTAAGTCGATTTGCGTGAGGCCATGCGGCCGCGCCAAATTGCGCCGAGAGGACATTGATGCTGGATCCACGTTTCTTTGAAAGCCTGGGTCCGGTTTCCCTCGCGGAGCTTGCGGAACTGACGGGCGCCGAGCTGGTCTCGGCGTCCGTTGCGTCTTTGCAGATCGTCCAGGTCGCCCCGCTCGTCCGGGCCGACCGAGGCTCGATCAGCTTCCTTGGCGATCGGCGCTATCTGCGCGACCTGGCCGCCTCGTCGGCCGGCGCCTGTTTCGTCGCGCCGGGGCAGGCCGACCGGGCGCCGGAAGGTTGCGCGGTGCTGCTGACCGCTCAACCGCAGGCCGCCTACGCGGCGGCGGCCGAGCGTCTGCATCGAGCCAGGGGGCACGCCGTCCAGGACCCGGCGATCCATCCGTCCGCCGAGATCGAGGACGGCGCCGTCCTCGCCCACGGCGTCGTGGTCGGGCCGGGCGCGAAGATCGGTCGCGGATCGCGGTTGGGCGCCAACACGGTGATCGGTCCGGGCGTGGCCATCGGCCGCGATTGCCGGATCGGCGCCAACGTCTCGATCGGCTTCGCCCTCATCGGCGACCGCGTCACGGTTCTCAGCGGCGCGACGATCGGCGAGCAGGGCTTCGGCGTGGCCGCGGGCCCGAAGGGGCCGATCGACGTGCCGCAGCTGGGCCGGGTGCTCGTGCAGGACGGCGTCACCATCGGCGCCAACAGCTGCATCGATCGCGGCGCCTGGGACGACACGATCATCGGCGAGAACACCAAGATCGATAATCTGGTCCAGGTGGCGCACAATGTTCGGCTAGGGCGCGGTTGCCTGCTGGCGGCCCATACCGGTATTTCCGGCACGGTCACGGTGGGCGACGGCGTCGCCTTCGGCGGACGGGCCGGCGTCGCGGACCATGTCACCATCGGCGCCGGCGCGCAGATCGCCGCCGGAGCCGGGGTCATGAAGAATGTTCCGGCCGCCGAGGTCTGGGGCGGCTTCCCGGCCAGGCCCGTGCGTCGCTGGATGCGCGAGACGGCCTGGTTGCACAGGATGGCCGCGCCGCCGGCGACGGCCAAGGGGGATGACATTGAGTAAGAAAGAAGGGGAGGCCGAGACGCTTCCCACCATCGACATCATGGAGATCCTCAAGCGGATCCCGCATCGTTATCCGTTCCTGCTGGTCGATCGCGCCGAGGAATACCGGCCGCATCAGTCCATCGTCGGCTACAAGTGCGTGACGATGAACGAGCCGTTCTTCCAGGGCCATTTCCCGGGCAATCCGGTGATGCCCGGCGTGCTGATCGTCGAGGCCGTGGCCCAGACCGGCGCGGTGCTGATGTCCAAGTCGCTCGACGCCGACGTCAACGGCAAGACCATCCTGTTCATATCGCTGGACAATTGCCGCTTCCGCCACCCGGTGCGGCCCGGCGACGTGCTGCGCATGGAGGTCAACGTGCTGCGCGCGCGGGCCGAGGCTTTCAAGTTCCGCGGCCGGGCGCTGGTCGGCGACAAGGTCGCCGCCGAAGTCGAGTTCGCCGCCATGGTAGTGGAAAACCGCGCATGACCACGATTCACCCGACCGCCATCGTCGCGGACGGCGCCCGGCTCGGCGCCGACGTCGAGGTCGGGCCCTATTGCATCGTCGGCGGCGAGGTCGTGCTCGCCGACGGCGTGCGCCTGATCTCCCACGTCACCTTGGAAGGCCGCACCGAGATCGGCGAGGCCTGCGTCCTGCACCCCTTCGCCTCGCTGGGCGGCGCGCCGCAGCACCTGGGCCACAAGGGCGAGCCGACCCGGCTGATCGTCGGCCAGCGGAACATCATCCGCGAACACGTGACCATGAACACCGGCACGGTCGGCGGCGGCGGCGTCACCCGCGTCGGCTCCGACGGGCTGTACATGACCGGCTCGCATGTGGCCCACGACTGCGTGGTCGGCGACCACGTGGTCTTCGCCAACAACGCCACCCTGGGCGGGCACGTCCATGTCGGCGACTATGTGTTCATGGGCGGCCTGGCGGCGGCCCACCAGTTCACCCGCATCGGCCGCTACTCGTTCATCGGCGGCGTCAGCGCGGTGACCAAGGACATCATCCCCTACGGCTCGGTGTGGGGCGTCCACGCCCACCTGGAGGGCCTGAACCTGGTCGGGCTCAAGCGGCGGGGCTTCACGCGCGAGGCGATCAACGACCTCCGCTCGGCTTATCGGTTGCTGTTCGCCGACGAAGGCACCTTCCAGGAGCGCCTGGAGGACGTCGCCAACGCCTTCGCCGGGTCGGCGGAGGTGATGGAGATCGTCGGGTTCATCCGCGCCGAGGCCAACCGTCCGTTGTGCCTGCCCCGGAACGACGACTGACGTCATGCGCAAGCTGGGTCTCATCGCCGGCGGCGGCGCCCTGCCCAGGGAAGTCGCCGAACACTGCGTCAACGCCGGACGGCCGCTCTATGTGCTGCGGCTGAAGGGTTTCGCCGATCCCGAGATGGACGAGTTCGACGGGCTCGAGGTCGGGCTGGCCGAACTGGGCAAGTCGATCAAGGCGCTGAAGGCCGAGAACTGCCAGGCCATCTGTTTCGCCGGCGTCGTCGACCGTCCCGATTTCGCCGCGCTCAAGCCGGACCTGCGTGGTCTCGCGGCCCTGCCGGGGGCCATCGCCGCCGCGCGCAAGGGCGATGACGCGCTGCTCCGCTTCATCGTCCATGAGTTCGAACGCGAGGGCTTCGCCGTCGAGGGCGCGCACGAGGTGGTCGACGACCTGACGCTGCCGCAAGGCGTGCTCGGCCAGGTCGCCCCGCGCGAGGCTGACCAGGCCGATATCGCCAGGGCGCTCGAGGTGGCCCGCGCCATCGGCCAGTTGGACGTCGGCCAAGGCGCCGTCGTCGTGCACGGCCTGGTGCTGGCGGTGGAGGCGCAGGAAGGCACCGACGCCATGCTGGTCCGCTGCGCCCAGTTGCCGAGCGCCCTGCGCGGCGCACCGGAAGCCCCGGCGGGGGTCCTGGCCAAGGCCCCCAAGCCGATCCAGGAGCGCCGGGTCGATCTGCCGACCATCGGCGTGGCGACGGTGCGCGGCGCGGCCCGCGCCGGCCTGGCCGGCATAGTCGGGGAGGCGGGGGCGTTGCTGGTGCTCGACCGCGAGGCGGTGATCCGCACCGCCGACGAACTGGGCCTGTTCATCTACGGCGCGCCGGCGCAGTCGGCATGACGGCGCGGCCGGCCTGCGTCATGCTGGTCGCCGCCGAGGCGTCGGGCGACGCCCTGGGCGCGGGGCTGGCCCGCGCGCTGCGCCGGCGGCTGGGAGACAAGGTCCGTTTCGTCGGCGTCGGCGGCGCCCTGATGGCCAAGGAGGGCGTCGACAGCCCCTTCGATATCGCCGAGCTGTCGGTCCTGGGGTTGTTCGAGGGACTGGCGGCCTATGGCCGCGTCGTGCGGCGCGCCGACGAGACCGCCGCCCTGGCGGCGCGCGAGCGGCCGGACGTCGCCGTCCTCATCGATTCCTGGGGGTTCACGCTGCGGGTCGCCAAGCGCCTGCGCCGGCTGAACCCCAAGCTGCCCCTGGTCAAGTACGTCGCGCCGCAGGTCTGGGCCTCGCGGCCCGGCCGCGCCAAGACGCTGGCGGGGGCGGTCGATCACCTGTTGTCGATCAACGCTTTCGACGCGCCCTATTTCGAGCGCGAGGGCCTGCCGGTCACCTTCGTCGGCAACTCGGCCCTGGCCAAGGATTTCTCGGCCGCTGATCCGCGCCGCCTGCGCGACCATATCGGCGCCGGGCCCGACGATCCGATCCTGCTGGTCCTGCCGGGCAGCCGTCCGGCCGAGATCGCCCGAGTCATGCCGCCGTTCGAGGACGCGGTGAACCTGCTCAAGGCCGATCGGCCGAAGCTGCAGGTGGTGGTTCCGGCGGCCTCCACCGTCGTCGACGCGGTGCGCGCCCGCGTCGCCGGCTGGCCGCACCGCGCCCATGTGATCGAGGACGACGGGCTCAAGCTCGACGCCATGAAGGCCGCGACGCTCGCCCTGGCCTGCAGCGGCACCGTCACCACCGAGCTGGCCCTGGCCGGTTGCCCGATGGTGGTCGGCTACCGGATCGGCGACCTGACCCACGCCGTGCTCAAGCACCTGATCCGCACGCCCTACATCACCTTGTTCAACATCACCGCCCAGGCCTTCGTCGCGCCCGAACTGGTGCAGTCGGAATGCACCGGCCCCAAGCTGGCGGCCGAGCTGGCGCGGCGGCTCGACGATCCGGCCCTGCGCGAGGCGCAGGTCGCCGCCCAGTTCGCGGCCCTCGACAAGATGGGGCGGGGCGGTCCCGACCCCGCCGAGGCGGCGGCGGCGGCGGTGATCGCCGTCCTCGACCGGCAGGCCGCCGGCCGCACGTTGGAAGCCTGAAACGAAAGACGCCGCCGGATCGCTCCGGCGGCGTCGGTCTTCGCGGGTCGCGCGACGAGGCTTAGCCGCGCTTGTCGATGGCGAGATAGTCCCGATGCGTCGCGCCGGTGTAGAGTTGGCGCGGGCGGCCGATCTTGCGCTGGGGATCTTCGAACATTTCCTTCCACTGGCTGATCCAGCCGACGGTGCGGGCCAGGGCGAACAGCACGGTGAACATGTTGCTGGGGAAGCCCATCGCCCGCAGGGTGATGCCCGAATAGAAGTCGATGTTCGGATAGAGCTTGCGGTCGACGAAGTAGGGGTCGTTGAGCGCGATCTTTTCCAGCTCCATGGCGATCTGGAGCAGCGGATCGTTGCCGTGGCCGAGCAGATCGAGCACTTCGTGGCAGGTCTTTTGCATGACCTTGGCGCGCGGGTCGTAGTTCTTGTAGACCCGGTGGCCGAAGCCCATCAGCTTGTATTTGCGGTCTTTGACGCCCTGGACGTAGTCCTTGATGTTGTCGACGCTGCCGATGACCTGGAGCATCTCCAGGGCTTCCTGGTTCGCCCCGCCATGGCTCGGGCCCCACAGGCAGGCGATGCCGGCGGCGATGCAGGCGAACGGGTGCGCGCCCGACGAGCCGGCTAGCCGGACGGTCGAGGTCGAGGCGTTCTGCTCGTGGTCGGCGTGCAGGATGAAGATGCGGTCCATGGCGCGGGTCAGGACGGGATTGGGCTTCCAGTCCTCGGCCGGCACGCTGAAGCTCATGCGCAGGAAGTTCTCGGCGTAGGACAGGTCGTTGCGCGGCGACACGAACGGGCGGCCCTGGCTGTACTGGAAGGCGCGCGCGGCGATGGTCGGCATCTTGGCGATCAGGCGGTGGGCGCTGATCTCGCGTTGCTTGGGATCGTCGACGTTGAGGCTGTCGGCGTAGAAGGCCGACAGGGCGCCGACCGCGCCGGTCATGATCGCCATCGGGTGCGCGTCGGACCGGAAGCCCGAGAAGAACCGGTCGAACTGCGCGTGCAGCATGGTGTGGTAGGTGATGTTGCGCTCGAACTCGGCGAACTCGGGCGCGGTCGGCAGCTCGCCGTTCAGCAGCAGGTAGCAGACTTCGAGGAAGCTCGACTTCTCGGCCAACTGGTCGATGGGGTAGCCGCGGTGCAGCAGCACGCCGGCGTCGCCGTCGATATAGGTGATCTTGCTTTCGCAGCTGGCGGTCGAGGTGAAGCCCGGGTCATAGGTGAAGACGTCGGCCTCGCCGTAGAGCTTTCGAACGTCGACTACGTCCGGACCCGTGGACCCCTTCAGGATCGGCAGGTCGTAGCTCTTGTCGCCGATATTCAGCGTGGCCTTGTCGGTCATACCCAAGTCCCTTCGCAATTCAGCCGCGGGGAGGCGGCCATACAGTTGTTCGGTTGGCGTTATAACGCCTTACGCCGCTTGTGAAAGAGCATCGTCCAGCCGGCCGAGGCTCTCGTCCTGGCCGAGCGCGGCGAGGGCGCTGGCCAGGTCGGGCGCCGTGGCGCCGCCGGACAGCACGCCGCGCAGGGCCGGCCCGAACTTGCCCAGGCCCACGCCCTCGGCCTCGGCGAATTCACGCAGCTGCGCCTCCAGCGCCGGCAGGCTCCAGTCGCCCGCCGAGGCCAGCCGTTGACGCAAACGCCCGAGGCGCGCGCGGGTTTCCTCGGTGAGCAGGCCGACGGTCTTGTCCGACAGCGGCACGGGGCGGGCCTTGAGCGCGAAATCGGTCAGGTCGGCCAGGGCGGGAATGGTCTTGGCCCCTTCCTTGACCAGCGGAATGGTGCGGGCCAGCCGCGCCTCGGCGTCCGTCGGGACGGGGCGGTCCTGGCGGCGCAGATCGCCCAGCACCAGCCCGGCCAGCCGCGCGTCGTCGGCCGCGCGGATGTATTGGCCGTTGATGAAGTTGAGCTTGTCCCAATCCAGGCGGGCCGGCGCGCGCACCACGTCGGCGACGTCGAACCATTCGATCGCCTGGGCGTCGGAGAACACCTCGTCGTCGCCGTGGCCCCAGCCGAGGCGGGCGAGATAGTTGCGCATGGCCTCGGGCAGGTAGCCCATGTCGGCGAAGTCGCCGACCGCCTGGGCGCCGTGGCGCTTGGACAGCTTGGCCCCGTCCGGTCCGTGGATCAGCGGGATGTGGGCGAAGGCGGGGACTTCGAAGCCCAGCGCCTGATAGATCAGGGTCTGGCGGGCGGCGTTGTTCAGGTGGTCGTCGCCGCGGATGACGTGGGTCACGCCCATGTCGTGGTCGTCGACCACGACGGCGAGGTTGTAGGTCGGCGCGCCGTCTGAGCGCAGCAGCACCAGATCGTCCAGTTCGCGGTTCTGGAACCGCACCGGCCCCTTGACCAGGTCGTCGACGACGGTCTCGCCTTCCAGCGGGCCCTTGAAGCGGACGACATAGGGCTCGTTGCTGTCGGCGACCGGCTCGCGGTCGCGCCAGACCGAACGGATGGCCCGGCCCTCGGCCCGCGCCTTCTCGCGTTCGACCTCAAGCTCCTCGACGGTCATGTAGCAGCGGTAGGCGCGCCCGGCCTGCAGCAACTGCTGCACGGCCTCGCGATGGCGGTCGGCGCGCGAGAACTGGAACACCGGTTCGGCGTCCGATTTCAGGCCCAGCCAGTCCAGCCCGTCGAAGATCGCCTTCACCGCGGCCTCGGTCGAACGCTCGCGGTCCGTATCCTCGACGCGAATAAGGAAGGTTCCTCCACAATGGCGTGCATAAAGCCAGTTGAACAGGGCGGTGCGGGCGCCGCCAATATGCAGGTAGCCGGTGGGGGAAGGGGCGAAACGGGTGACGACGCCTTTGGGGGACGACGTGGGGCGCTCGGACATCGATAGCCTGGAAGATGGTGAAAAAACGGCCGCGCGATCGCGGGCGGGGCGTCTTAACACGCGCCGCCGCCGCGTTCCTAGCCTTGGGCGTCTGGCGGGGGTGTTTCGCAAGGAGGCGGCGGCCCAGCTCGACCGCTGGAAGCTGTGGACGCCGCTGGCGTTCGGCGGCGGCGCGGCCGTCTATTTCGCCCTGCCGGCCGAGCCGCCTCTGTGGGCGGCGCTGACGCCGGCGCTGCTGCTGTCCGCCCTGGCGGCGATGTCCCGGCGCGCGGCCTGGAGCCGGGCGGCGGTGGCGGCGACGACGCTGGTCGCTCTGCTGGCCTGCGGCTTCCTGGCGGCCGAGGTCCGGACGGTCCGCGTCGCCGCGCCCGTCGCGCCGGTGCTGAACGGGGTGACGGTCGAGGGCTGGGTGATCGACGTCGCCGCGCCCGGCGTCGGCGGCGGAAGGGCCGTGATCGCCCCGGTCCGGATCTCCGGTCTCGCGCCCGAGGCGACGCCCAAGCGGATCAGGCTGACCATGCCGCCCGACGCCGTCCTCGGGCCGGGCATGGCCGTCAGGGTCCGCGCCCGGCTGACGCCGCCGCCGCCGCCCGCCAGCCCCGGCGCCTATGATTTCGCCCGCAACGCCTGGTTCGACGGCGTCGGCGGCGTCGGCTACGCGCTGTCGCGGCCGCTTGCGATCACCTTGCCCGAGCCGTCGGCGCGGCTGGCCCTGACCTTGCGGATCAACGCCGCGCGGTGGCTGTTGTCGCGCCGCATCGCCGACGAGATGAGCCCGGCGTCGCAGGGGCTGGGGGTGGCGATGATCACCGGCCACGGCGCATGGCTGACCGACCAGACCCAGAGCGACCTGCGCGATTCCGGCCTCGCCCACATCATCTCGATCTCCGGCGTGCACATGGCCATCGTCGGCGGGTTCGTGTTCGTCCTTGTGCGGATGGCCTTCGCCCTGTGGCCGTGGGCGGCGGTGCGGGTGTCGGGCAAGAAGGCGGCGGCCGCGGTGGGGCTGGCCGCGGTGCTGGTCTATCTGGTCGTCTCCGGCGCGCCGCCGCCGGCGGAACGCTCGGCCATCACCGCCGTCGTCGCCTTCGGCGCGATCCTGGCCGACCGCCGGGCCATCAGCCTGCACGCCCTGGCCCTGGCCGCGCTGGGCATCCTGACGGTGCAGCCCGAGGCCATCGTCGAGCCGGGGTTTCAGATGTCCTTCGCCGCCACGGCGGCCCTGGTGGCGCTGGCCGAGGCCTGGCCTCGGCGCTCGCGGGCCATCAACGCCCCCTGGCCGATCCGGCTGATCCAGAGCGCGGCCGCCTGGCTGGGGATCAGCCTGGCGGCGAGCTTCGTCGCCGGACTGGCGACCGGGCCTTTCGCCATGCAGGATTTCAACCGCACCGCGCTCTACGGCCTGCCCGCCAACCTGCTGACCGAGCCGTTGTCGAGCTTCGTCATCATGCCGGCCCTGGCCGTGGGGGCGGCGCTGGCGCCGCTCGGCCTGGGCAAGCCGTTCCTGTTCGTCGCCGGCAAGGGGATCGAGGTGATGATCCTGGCGGCGGGCTGGTTCGCCCATATGCCGCACGCGGTGATGACCGTCGCCAGCGCCCCGGCCGTCGCCTTGCCGACCGCGTTCGTGGGCCTGCTGTGGATGTGCCTTTGGAAGGGGCGCCTGAGATGGCTGGGCCTGCCCGCCGCCCTGGCGGTGAACCTCTGGCCGCGGCCGCCGGCCCCGGACGTCTGGATCAACGCCGAAGGCTCGGCCGCCGCCATGCGCGAGGGACGCACGGCGGTGCTGATGCGCCCCGACGTCAAGCTGTTCGCGGCGACGCTGTGGGCGCGGCGGCGCGGCCTGGCCTTCCCGGAGAACCCCGAGGCGGCGCGCGACGAACGGTTCGACTGCAACCGTCGCCGCTGCCTGGCCAAGCGGCCCGGCGCCGTGGCCGGCTGGTGGAGCGTGAAGCCTCCGACCGAGGAGGTCTTTCGACAGTTATGTTCGGGGGCGGCCGTGGTGGTGATCCGGGCCGAGCCGCCGGCGGGCGGGGCCCCTTGCCAGGCGTTGGTGCTGACAGGCGCCGACTTCCGGCGCGGCGGCTCGGCCGAACTCTATCGCGTGGGAACGGGCTGGCGCATCGTCTGGGCGCAGGACCTGCGCGGCCGGCGGCCGTGGACCGCCGGACCTAGTGATAACGGCGGATGAGGCCGACCATCTTGCCCTGCACCTCGACCTGGTCGGGGCCGAAGATGCGGGTCTCGTAGGCCGGGTTCGCCGCCTCCAGCGCGATGGAGGCGCCCTTGCGGCGCAGACGCTTCAAGGTGGCTTCCTCGCCCATGACCAGCGCCACGACGATGTCGCCGGAATTGGCGGTGTCGCCCTTGCGCACCACCACGTAGTCGCCGTCGAGAATGCCGGCGTTGATCATCGAATCGCCCTGGACCTCGAGGACGAAATGCTCGCCGGCCCCCAGCATGGTTTCCGGGACGATCAGGCGGTCGCGCTCGTGCTGGATCGCCTCGATCGGCGTGCCGGCGGCGATGCGGCCGAGGATGGGCAGGTCGCGCACGTCGTTGGCGACGGCGGGCAAGGGCGGCGCGGCGGGGCGGTCGCCCTCGACCACCTGCGGCTTGAAGGCCTGGCGTCCCTTGGCCGGGGCGGCGGTCGTGGCCTGCTGCGGCAGTTTGACGACCTCCAGCGCCCGGGCCCGATGGGCGAGGCGGCGAATGAAGCCGCGCTCCTCGAGGGCGGTGATCAGCCGGTGGATGCCCGACTTCGACGCCAGGTCGAGGGCTTCCTTCATCTCGTCGAACGACGGCGAGACGCCGGTCTCCTTGATGCGCTCATGAATGAACATGAGCAGCTCGTGCTGTTTACGCGTGAGCATGATGGAGCGCCCTTGAGAACAAACCACGAATATCTGTGGATGTTCTCTAAGCGTTCTTCGTTAATGTCAAGTGAAGTCAGGTCGCGCCCAGGAGCGCCCTTGTGGCGGCCTCGACGTCGGCCTGCCGCATCAGGCTTTCGCCGACCAGCATGGCCGTCGCGCCGGCGCGTTCGAGGCGCGCGGCGTCCGCCGCCGCGAACAGGCCGCTTTCCGTGACCAGCAAGGCGTCGGCGGGCGTGCGCGCGGCCAGGCGTTCGGTGACGGCGAGGTCGACGACGAAGGTTTTCAGGTCGCGATTATTGACCCCGACAAGGTCGGCGCCGAGCTGGCCGGCGCGGTCCATCTCGGCCTCGTCATGAACCTCGACCAGGGCGTCCATGCCGAATCGGGCGGCCTCGGCCATCAGGTCTGCGGCCAGGGAATCGTCGACCATGGCCAGAATCACCAGGACGGCGTCGGCGCCCAGGGCCCGCGATTCGGCCACTTGCCAGGGATCGACCAGGAAATCCTTGCGGATGCAGGGCAGGTCGACCGCCGCGCGCGCCGCCGTCAGGAAGGGGTCGGCGCCGTGGAAGCTGGGCCCGTCGGTCAGCACCGACAGGCAGGCCGCGCCGCCGGCGGCGTAGGCGCGGGCGAGGGCGGGCGGGTCGAAGTCGGCGCGGATCAGCCCCTTGGACGGGCTGGCCTTCTTGATCTCGGCGATCAGGGCCAGCCGGCCGGGCGCATGGGCGGCCTGCAGCGCCCGCCGGAAGCCGCGCGGGGCCGAGGCGGTCTTGGCCGCGGCGTCGATCTCGGCCTGCGGGCGGGCGGCCTTGCGGGCGACGACGTCTTCGCGCTTGTAGGCGGCGATCTTGGCGAGGATGTCGGTCATCGGCCGTTGGTGATCTCGATCAGGCGGTTGAGCACGGCCCTGGCGCGGCCGTCGTCGATGGCGGCGGCGGCCAGCGCCACGCCGTCGTGCAGGGTTTCGACCTTTTCGGCGACCAGGAACGCGGCGGCGGCGTTGAGCAGCACGATGTCGCGATAGGCTCCGTCGGCGCCGTCGAGCAGGGCGCTCAGGGCCTGGGCGTTCTGGTCGGGATCGCCGCCGCGCAGGTCGGCCAGGGCCCAGCGCCGCAGGCCCACCGCCTCGGGGGTGATGTTGAAGAAGCGGACGCCGCCCTCGCGCCATTCGCAGACCTGGGTGGCGCCGGTGACGGTCATCTCGTCCATGCCCGAGCCGTGCACGGTCCAGGCCCGTTCCGAGCCGAGCGCGCCGAGCACGCGGGCCAGGGGCTCGAGCAGGCGGGTGTCGTAGACGCCCAGCACCTGGCGCTGGGCGCCGGCGGGGTTGGACAGCGGTCCCAGCAGGTTGAAGATGGTGCGGAAGCCGAGGTCGGCCCGGATCGGCAGGACGTGGCGCATCGCCCCATGGTGGGCGGGCGCGAACAGGAAGCAGATGCCGATCTCGTCCAGCGCCCTGCGCGACTGCTCGAGCGTGGCCTCGACCTTGACCCCCAGCGAGGCCAGCACGTCGGACGAGCCCGAACGCGAGGAGAGCGCCCGGTTGCCGTGCTTGGCCACCTTGAGCCCGCCGGCGGCGGCGACCAGGGCCGAGGCGGTGGAGATGTTGAGCGTGTGCAGGCCGTCGCCGCCCGTGCCGCAGGTGTCGATCACCTGATAGGGATGGTCGAGGGTCACGGATTCACGGCGCATGGCCCGGGCGCAGGCGGCGATCTCGCCCACCGTCTCGCCGCGCAGGCGCATGGCGGTCACGGCGGCGGCCACCTGGGCCGGCGTCGGCTCGCCGCGCAGGCAGGCGGCGAAGAACTCGTCGGCGTCTGTCTCCGACAGGGTCTGGCCGTCGGCGAGCTTGGCCAGCAGGGGCTTGAAGGCGTCGGACATGGCGGCCTAGGCGGCGGTCTGGACGCGCTCGACCCCGGCGAGGTCGAGGAAGTTGGCCAACAGGTCGTGGCCGCCCTCGGTGGCGATGGATTCGGGGTGGAACTGCACGCCGTGGATCGGGCGGGTGCGGTGCTGGAAGCCCATGATCTCCCCGTCGTCGGTCCAGGCGGTGACCTCCAGCTCGGCCGGCAGGGTGTCGCGCCCGACCGACAGGCTGTGGTAGCGGGTGGCGACGAAGCCGTCGCGCAGGCCCTTGAACAGGCCCTTGCCGTCGTGGCGGATCTCGCTGGTCTTGCCGTGCATCAGGGCCTTGGCGCGCACGACCTCGCCGCCATAGGCCTGGCCGATCGCCTGGTGGCCGAGGCAGACGCCGAGGATCGGCAGGTCGTCCGGCGCGCCCCGCAGCAGCGGCAGGCAGATGCCGGCCTGGTCGGGCGCCTTGGGGCCGGGCGACAGCAGCACCGCCTCGGGCTTGAGCGCCAGCGCCTCCTGCACGGTCAGGGCGTCGTTGCGGACGACGCGCGTCGTCGCGCCCAGCTCGTTCAGGTAGTGGACGAGGTTGTAGGTGAAGCTGTCGTAGTTATCGATCACCAGGATCATGGGTCAGGCCTTTCGCGCCCAGCCTTCTAGGCCGCGCGGGACGGCCCGCCAAGGGGGCGGCGCGGCGACGGCGGCGCGAACGGGGCGATCTCGGCGGAATCGGCTTAGCCTCGAAGGCGGACCGCTTTCGAAGTCGACCGCATGCCCGACGATCCGTTCTCCGCCGCCATGACCAAGGCCAGGATCTGGCTGGAGCCGTCCTCGCGCCCCGAAAGGGCCTGGCCGGCGGTGCTGGCCGCCAGCTTCTTCGCCGTCTGCGCCATGGGCTTCGCGGTGGCGGCGATCCTGGCCCCGCCGGTCAGCCTCAGCCACGCCGCCGCCGCACGGAACGTCTCCGAATAGTCAGGCGAAGCGCCAGGCCTCCTCGGCCGCGCGCCGCAGGGCCCGCGACTTGTGCAGGGTCTCTTCGTACTCGGCGTCCGGGTCGCTGTCGGCCACCACGCCGCCGCCGGCCTGGACGTACATCGTTCCGTCCTTGAACAGGGCGGTGCGCAGCAGGATGCAGGTGTCGACGGCGCCGTCGCAGCCGATGTAGCCAGCGGCCCCGGCGTAGCCCAGGCCGCGCTTTTCGACCTCCAGCTCGTCGATGATCTCCATCGCCCGCACCTTGGGCGCGCCGGACACGGTGCCGGCGGGCAGGGCGGCCATCAGCACGTCGACCGGATCGACGCCTTCCGGCGCCTCGCCCTCGACGTTGGAGACGATGTGCATGACGTGGCTGTAGCGCTCGATGGTGAAGCTCTGCGTCACCCGCACGTTGGGATGGCGGGGCGAGGGCGGGGCGTTGCCGCCGTCGCGCAGGGCCGCGACCCGGCCGACGTCGTTGCGGCCCAGGTCCAGCAGCATCAGGTGCTCGGCCCGCTCCTTGGGGTCGGCCAGCAGTTCGCGCTCCAGCGCCAGATCCTCGTCCGGGGTCTTGCCGCGCGGGCGGGTGCCGGCGATCGGGCGGATGGTGATCTTGCCGTCGCGCAGGCGGACCATGATCTCGGGGCTGGAGCCGGCCAGCTGGAAGCCGCCGAAGTTCAGGTAGAACAGGAACGGCGAGGGGTTGAGCCGGCGCAGCGAGCGGTAAAGCGCGAACGGATCGAGGGCGAAGGGCGCGCGGAAGCGGTGGCTGGGCACCACCTGGAAGATGTCGCCGGCCCCGATATAGGCCTTGGCCTTCTCGACGATCTCGCCATAGCCCGCCCGGTCGAGGGGCGAGGTGAAGGCCGCCTGATCCAGCGGCGCGCGGATGGGCGCGTGCTGCAACGGGCGGCGCAGGTCGGCCACCGTGTCCTCCAGCCGGCCGCAGGCGGCGGCGTAGGCGGCTTCGGCGGTGCGTTCCGAGGGGCGCACGCTGGTGACCAGGATGATCTCCTGGCCGATGGAATCGAAGACGGCGACCACGGACGGGCGCATCATCACCCCGTCGGGCAGGCCCAGCGGGTCGGGATTGACGTCGGGCAGGCGCTCGACCAGCCGGACCATGTCGTAGCCGATCGCGCCGAAGACCCCGGCCGACATCGGCGGCAGGCCCTCGGGCAGGTTGATGCGCGAGCGGGCGACCACGTCGCGCAGGCTGTCCAGGGCCCCGCCCGGCTGGCGATGGAAGACCCCGCGCTCGATGTCGGCGCCCTCGGCGATCTCGGCCTGGTCGCCGTGGCAGCGCCAGACCAGATCGGGCTTCATGGCCACGATCGAATAGCGGCCGCGCCAGGCGCCGCCCTCGACGGACTCGAACAGGAACGCGTAGGGGCGACCGTGGCCGATCTTCAGATAGGCCGAGACCGGGGTCTCGAGATCGTCGACCAGCCGGGTCCAGACCAGTTGCGGCTGGCCGGAATCGTAGACGCCGCGGAAATCGCCGAAAGCCGGTTCGAAGCTCACCCCGCGCGCTCCGGCGTCTTGGGCTGGTCCTTGGCCTTCTTGGTGTCGATCGGGGCGACGCCCAGGGCCGAGCGGGCCTTGTTCTGGTCGGTGCGCACCTTGACCAGCTGGCCGGCGGCGAGGCGGGCGCGCTCGCCCATCTCCTGAAGCAGCTGCATGGTCACCTGCGGGCGCTGGGCCTCGGCGATGCGGGCGGCCTGGGCCGTCGGCCCGGGCTGGATGGCGTCGACCTTGCCGACGGCGAAGCCGAACGGATTGGCCTGGCCGATCAGGACGTCGCCGGCCTTGGCGCCGAACAGCTTGTTGAGCAGGTCGGGGCTGAGCGCCTGGTTCTGGCGGGCGTTGACGCGGTCGACGCCGATGGCGTGGCTGACCGGCGCGCCGAAGGCGGCGGCGACCGCCTCGACGCTCTCGCCCTTGCGGACGCGGGCGGCCAGCTCGTTGGCCTTGGCCTCCATCAGCTTGGCCGTCTCGCGCATCAGGAAGTAGCGGGTCAGGGGCGCGCGCACCTCGTCGAGGCCGGGCAGGGCGGGGGGCAGGATCTTCTCGACGCGGACGGCGTAGTATTCGCCGCCGCCCTCGTCCTCGACGTCGCTTTCGCCGCCCTCCGGCAAGGCGAAGGCGGCCTTGAGCATCTTTTCGCTCAGGCCCGGCACGGGCTTGCCCGTACCGTCCGCGCCGCTCTGGCTGACCGGGGCGAGGCTGAGGGCCGAGGCCCCGACCTTGGCGGCCGCTTCCGACAGGTTGGCGCCGGCCGAACGGGCGTCCTCGTACTTCTGGACGACGTCGTAGATCTTCTGTTGCGCCGCGTCCTTCTTGAGCTGGGCCTCCAGCTCGGGCTTGGCCTCCTCGAAGGTCTTGGCCTTGCCGGGGGTGATCTTGCCGAGCTTGACGACGGCCCAGCCCAGTTCGCCCTGGATCGGCTGGCTGACCTGGCCCTCGGCCAGGGCGAAGGCGGCGTCGGCGACCTTGCGGTCGGGCACGGCGGCCTTGGGGGTGTCGGCCAACTGCACCGGAGGCTTGCCCAGGGCGCGGGCGACGGCGGCCGGGTCCTCGCCCTTGCCCAGGCGGGCGGCGGCGGCGGCGGCGGCCTTGGCGTCCGGCGCCAGCAGCACGGTCATCGACCGCTTCTCAGGCGTCGACAGCGAGTCCTTGCGGAAGTTGTAGAGCTTTTCCAGGTCCTTGGGATCGGCGGTCATCGACGGCGTCAGCGCCTTGGTGCTGAAGCGCACGATGGTCAGGCCGCGCAACTCGGGCTTGGTCAGCTGGGCGGCGTTTTCCTTCATGAAGGCGGTCAGCTGGGCGTCGGTGGGGGCGCCGGGCTTGTCGACCTTGGCCGGGTCGACCACGAAATAGGTCAGGTTGCGGTTCTCCAGCCCCAGGGCGGCGTAGAGCGCGGTGTAGATGCGCGGCGCGCGGAAGCCGGCCACGGCGCCGGCGCTGTACTGGGCGTCGGCGATCTCGTCGCGGAAGATGGACTCGGCCTTGGCCGGGGTCAGGCCGTTCTCGGCCAGGATCGACTGATAGGCCTTCTGGTCGAACTTGCCGCTGATCGGGTCGAAGAACTGCGGGTTCTTGCGGATCTGGTCGACGATCAACTGGGCCGAGGGGCGCAGGCCGTCCTTGGCCAGCACCGCCATGTAGGCCTCGTTGGCGGCGACTTCGGTCAGCAGCTGCTGGTCGAGGCCGTGCGCGACGGCGTCGTCATAGCTGATCGGCTGGCCCGACCGCTGCTCGGCCTGCTTCTTGGCGTTGTCGAACATCCGCTTGAAATCCGCGGAGGACACCTGGCGCGTGCCGGCGCTGACCACGGCGTCGCTGATCTTGCCCTTGAAGACGTCGTGCACGCCGAAGATGGCGAAGCTGACGATCAGAAGGCCGATCAGGGCGGTGGCCACCCAGGACTTCGCGAAGTTGCGGACTGCGGCGAGCATTCGACGGAGAACCCCTTGAGCGGCCGCGGAAGGCGCGGCTCTTAGCGGCGGGTATAGTAGAGCCGGAGGCGCTCCGGCAAGGCGGCGGGCGTGGACTTCGGCGCGGGGTTGTCTTAGGGCGGACAAAAAGTCGAAGACTCCGAGGGGTAATCTTGATGAGCACGCCGCGCCCGCTGATCGCCGGCAATTGGAAGATGAACGGCCTGGCCGCCGCGCTGGACGAAGCGCGGGCGGTGGCCGCGGCGCTGGAGGAGCGGCCGGCCGGCGCGCGCGTGGCGGTCTGCCCGCCCGCCACCCTGATCGACCGCCTCGCGGAGGCCGTGGCCGGCTCGGCCGTGCTGGTCGGCGGCCAGGACTGCCGCGCCGAGGCCGCCGGCGCCTTCACCGGCGACGTCGCGGCCGAGATGCTGGCCGAGGCCGGAGCGCGCCTGGTCATTCTCGGCCACTCCGAGCGCCGCGCCGGCTACGGCGAGACGGACGCCGTCGTGGCGGCCAAGGTCGAGGGCGCGCTGCGGGCCGGGCTGGAGCCGATCATCTGCGTCGGCGAGACCCTGGCCGAGCGGCAGGCGGGCCGGGCCCTGGAGGTGGTCACCGCCCAGGTGCGCGGATCGGCGCCGGCGGCCCTGGCCGGAAGGGACTTCGCCATCGCCTACGAGCCGGTCTGGGCGATCGGCTCGGGCCTGACCCCGTCGATCGAGCAGATCGAAGAGGTGCACGTCGCCGTGCGCGCCGTCCTGGTCGAGATGTTCGGCGCCACCGGCGCGGCCTCGCCGATCCTCTACGGCGGCTCGGTCAAGCCGACCAACGCCGCCGAGATCCTCAGCGCCCGCGAGGTCGGCGGCGCCCTGGTGGGCGGCGCGTCGCTGAAGGCGGCCGATTTCCTGCCGATCATCGTCGCGGCCTGACCGGCCGCGTCGCAGGGGCGGCCTAGAGCAGCAGGCCGAACAACATGCAGTCGCGCCGCTCGCCGTCGCGCTGGACGTAGCCGCGCAGCAGGCCTTCCTGGCGAAAGCCGATCCGCTCAAGAAGGCGGACCGAGCGGATATTGCCTGCATGGACCCGCGCGCTCAGGCGTTGCAGCCGCAACGCTTGGGCCGCGTGGGCGACGACGGCCTGGACCGCCTCGTGGGCGTAGCCGTCGCCCCACCAGGTCCGGCCGATCATGAAGCCGATCTCGGCGCGATGGTGCCAGCGGTCGAGTTCGCTCAGATCGCAGCAGCCCACGAAGGCGCCGTCCTCGCGCCGGCGCATCGACCAGTAGAACGCCTCGCCCTTGCGGGCGCGGGCGACCTGGGCGTCGGTCAGGGCCTGGACCAGGGCGGGGTCCGTCACCTCGGCCACGTCCCAATAGGCCATGACGTCCCGGTCGCTCATCAACGCATAGATGTCGCGGGCGTCGGCCGCCTCCAGGGGGCGCAGCGTAAGGCGTCTGGTTTCCAGAATCACGATGGGCGTCCGACGGTCGGCGTCTAGCTATGGCGCGACGCGCGGCTTGATGGTAGAGGGGCCGCTTGTTTTGCGGCAGGCTTTCGGCCCCGCGCCTCATCAAGCCAAGAAGAACCATGCTGCTCGGCATCCTGCTCGCGATCCACATCATCGTTTGCATCGCCCTGATCGGGGTGATCCTGCTCCAGCGCTCGGAAGGCGGCGCCCTCGGCATGGGGGGCGGCAACAGCTTCATGACCGCGCGCGGCACCGGCGATCTGCTGACCAAGACCACGCAGATCCTGGCGGCGGCCTTCTTCGGCCTCAGCCTGCTGCTGACCATCCTTTCCGGTCACGCCAAGCAGGGCTCGTCGGTCACCGACCAGCTCAAGGTGCAGGGCATCGACCTGAACGCCCTGCAAAAGCAGCAGCAACAGAACGCCCAGCGCGCCGCGCAGCAGCAGCAACAGCAGCAGCAACAACCGCCGGTCGGCGGCGCCCAGCCGCTGCAGGCCCCGACGCCGCAGCTGGCGCCCGCGCGCCCGGCCGCCGCTCCGGCCCAGGCCCCGGCCAAGGCGGCTTCGCCGCTGTCGAACGTGACCATCGACGCCAAGCCGCGGCCCCAGGAGCTGCCCCGGCCCAACGTCGACAAAACGAACGGCGGTCAGTGAGATTGTCCCCAGCCGTGTCGTCCCGTCTTGTCGAGTTTCCGGGCGCTCGAACCGAATCGGCGCTAATCTGACAGCCCATGGCCCGGTACATCTTCATCACCGGCGGCGTGGTCTCCTCCTTAGGAAAAGGTCTCGCGTCCGCCGCCCTTGGCGCGTTGCTGCAAGCACGCGGCTACAAGGTTCGCCTGCGTAAGCTCGATCCCTATCTCAATGTCGATCCGGGGACGATGTCGCCGTATCAGCACGGCGAGGTGTTCGTCACCGACGACGGGGCCGAGACCGATCTCGACCTTGGCCACTACGAGCGCTTCACCGGCGTCTCGGCGGCCAAGTCGGACAACATCACCACGGGACGGATCTATCAGACCATCCTGGAGAAGGAGCGGCGCGGGGACTATCTCGGCGCCACCGTCCAGGTGATCCCGCACGTCACCGACGAGATCAAAAAGTTCGTGCTGTCCCCGGCGCTGGACGACGACGGCTGCGAGGTCGACTTCGTGCTGGTCGAGATCGGCGGCACGGTCGGCGACATCGAGGGGCTGCCGTTCTTCGAGGCGATCCGCCAGCTCGGCCAGGAACTGCCGCGCGGGCATTCCTGCTTCGTCCATCTGACCCTGCTGCCGTTCATCAAGACGGCCGGCGAGATGAAGACCAAGCCGACCCAGCACTCGGTCAAGGAGCTGCGCTCGATCGGCATTCAGCCGGATATCCTGCTGTGCCGCTGCGAACAGCCGATTCCGCCGGGTGAAAAGCGCAAGATCGGCCTGTTCTGCAACGTCCGCGAAAGCGCGGTCATCCAGGCGATGGACTCGGCGTCGATCTACGCCGTGCCGCTCGACTACCATAGCGAAGGCCTCGACAAGGAGGTCCTCGACGTCTTCGGCATGAGCGACGCGCCCGCGCCGGACCTGTCGCGTTGGCAGGGCATCGCCGACCGCCTGGCCCATCCGGACGGCGAGGTGAACATCGCCGTGGTCGGCAAGTACACGGTGCTCAAGGACGCCTATAAGTCGCTGATCGAGGCTCTGGTCCACGGCGGCCTGGCCAACAACGTCGCGGTCAATATCGACTGGGTCGAGAGCCAGGACCTGGAAGCCCGTCCCGAGGTCGCGGCCGCGCGCCTGGAGGCCGCCGACGGCGTGCTGGTGCCCGGCGCGTTCGGAGAGCGCGGCGCCGAGGGGATGATCGAGGCCATCCGCTTCGCCCGTGAGCATCAGGTGCCGTATTTCGGCATCTGCTTCGGCATGCAGATGGCCATGGTCGAGGCAGCCCGGAACGTGGCCGGCATCGCCGGAGCTTCGTCGACCGAGTTCGGACCGACCCCCGAGCCCGTGGTCGGCCTGATGACCGAATGGGTGCGCGGCAATCAGCGCGAGACCCGCGCCGAGGGCGACGACCTGGGCGGCACCATGCGCCTGGGCGCCTATGAGGCGAGATTGACGCCGGGCTCGAAGATTTCGGAGATCTATGGCGCGACCGAGATCCACGAGCGCCACCGCCACCGCTACGAGGTCAATATCGGCTATCGCGAGCGCCTGGAGCAGGCGGGGCTGAGGTTCGCCGGGCTGTCGCCCGACGGCGTGCTGCCCGAGACCTGCGAGCGGGGCGACCACCCCTGGTTCGTCGGCGTGCAGTATCACCCCGAACTGAAGAGCCGGCCGTTCGCCCCCCATCCGCTGTTCGCCAGCTTCGTCGGGGCGGCCAAGGTTCAAAGCCGATTGGTCTGACGCTCGGGCGCGCTTCCTGCTAATGCATCGCGCAAAGGTTGCGTCTGCGCCATTCTGACGCGGACGTGGCGGAGGGAGGCGGCGACATGCGGTTCAAGGCGCTGGATGGGTGGAGGGGATTGTGCGCCCTGATGGTCGCGCTGTTCCATCTGCCGGCCCTGACTCATTTCGGCGCCTCGCCGCTGGTGTTCCACGGCTATCTCTATGTCGACTTCTTCTTCGTGCTCAGCGGCTACATCATCGCCTTCAGCTACGGCGAGAAGCTGGCCGTCGGCGGGGTGGGGGAGACCCGCCGGTTCCTGATCCGGCGGTTCGGCCGGCTGTGGCCGCTGCATGCGGCGACGCTGGGCGTGCTGGTGGCCTGGGAGGCGGTCAAGGCCGTCGCCGCGCCGGGAGCGGGCGAGGTCGCGCCGTTCACCCACGGCCGCGGGCTGGTCGAGATTCTCACCAACCTGCTGATGGTCCAGGGACTCGGCGTGCACGGCTCGCTGACCTGGAACGCGCCAGCCTGGAGCATCAGCGTCGAATTCGCCGCCTACATCCTGTTCGCCCTGGTCAGCCTGGTCGCGCCGCGCCGGGTGACGCTGGTCGCCGCCGCGTTCGTGGTCGCCGGCCTGGCCGTGGTCGGTGTGCAGGTCGGCCACATGGACACCACCTTCGACTTCGGCCTGTTCAGGGCCCTGGCCGGCTTCTTCCTGGGCGTCCTGGTGCGCAAGGCTCCGCCGGCCCGGCTGTCGGGCGGCGCGGCGGCGACGGCCGAGACGGCTGTGTTCGCCGGGGTGCTGGCGTTCGTGGCGTTGGCGACGGGCCTGGCGCAACTGGCCGCGCCGTTCGTGTTCGCCGTCGCGGTCTGGGTGTTCGCCGCCGAGGGCGGGCCGGTGTCGGCGGCGCTCAAGACCGCGCCGCTGCAGGCGCTGGGGACGTGGTCCTATTCGGTCTATCTCGTGCACTATCCGGTGACCGTCGGCGTCGGCGTGGCGCGCAAGCTGGCCGAGCGCGTTCTGCACGTCGACGTCAGCGCGCCCGTGGCCACGGCGTCCGGCCCGTTGCAGGTGCTTTCCTTCAGGCCGATGATCGTCACCGACCTGGCGGCGGTGGCCTATCTGGCCGTCGTCATCGGCCTCGCCGCCCTGACCTACCGGTTCATCGAGACCCCCGGCCGCAACCTGTTCAACCGTCTGGCGGCGCGGGACGCGGCCCGGAATTCGCCGCGTGCGACGGAACCGGCCCGCGCCATCGAGGCGGAGCCTTGAAACTGTCGCCGGTTTGAGGCATACACCCCGGCTCACGCGGCGGCCCGTGCGGCCGCCGCAACCGTTTTCACGCCGCGAGTCGAGATTCTCAGATGGCCGTTCCTAAGCGAAAAGTATCCCCCTCGCGCGCCGGCATGCGTCGTTCGCACCACGCCCTGGGCGCCAACTCCTACATCGAGGACAAGGAAACGGGCGAGCTGCGCCGTCCGCACCACGTCGACCTGAAGACGGGCATGTATAAGGGCCGCCAGGTCCTGACGCCCAAGGAAGACTAAGCTCGGCTCCATCCGGACCGGCTTTGCGAAAGGTCGCGGCCCCCAGGCGGGGACGCGGCCTTTTCGCGTTCTCGCGGCCCGCGGATTCCCGGCGGCTCGCGCCGTCGGCGCGGCAGCGAGGATTTGAATGATCGAGGCGCGTGGGCTAAGGCTCGCGCGCCTTTTTCCTATTCAGCGCCACCCAGGGGAGCCCCCATGACCGAGATCGTCGACATCGTCGCCCGCGAGATTCTGGACAGTCGCGGCAATCCGACGGTCGAGGTGGACGTGGTGCTGGAAGACGGCGCCTTCGGCCGCGCCGGCGTGCCGTCCGGCGCCTCCACCGGCGCCCACGAGGCGGTCGAGAAGCGCGACGGCGACAAGAAGCGCTACGGCGGCAAGGGCGTCCGCCGGGCGGTCGAGGCCGTCAACGGCGAGATCTTCGACGCGCTGTCGGGCGTCGACGCCGAGGACCAGCGCCGCATCGACCAACTGCTGATCGACCTCGACGGGACCAAGAACAAGAGCCGCCTCGGCGCCAACGCCATCCTCGGCGTCAGCCTGGCCACGGCCAAGGCCGCGGCCGAATCGGCCGGCCTGCCGCTCTACAAGTATGTCGGCGGCGTCTCGGCCCGCGTGCTGCCGACGCCGCTGATGAACATCATCAACGGCGGCGCCCACGCCGACAATCCGATCGACATCCAGGAATTCATGATCCTGCCGACCGGGGCCGACACCTTCTCCGACGCCTTGCGCATGGGCGCGGAAATCTTCCACGCGTTGAAGAAGGCGCTGAAGGACGCCGGCCACAACACCAACGTCGGCGACGAGGGCGGCTTCGCGCCGAACCTTGCGTCCGCCGAAGACGCCCTGGCCTTCATCGTCAAGGCGGGCGAGGGCGCCGGCTACAAGGCCGGGGACGACTTCCAGCTGGCCCTGGACGTGGCGTCGACCGAGTTCTTCAAGAACGGCCGCTACGTGCTGGAAGGCGAGGGCAAGACCCTCGACCAGGGCGGCATGGTCGACTACCTCGCCGGCCTGGTCGGCAAGTTCCCCATCGTCTCGATCGAAGACGGCATGGCCGAGGACGATTTCGCCGGCTGGAAGCTGCTGACCGAGCGCCTGGGCGGCAAGGTGCAGCTGGTGGGCGACGACCTGTTCGTCACCAATCCGGCGCGCCTGGCCGAAGGGATCGAGCAGGGCCTGGCCAATTCGATCCTGATCAAGGTCAATCAGATCGGCACCCTGTCCGAAACCCTCGACGCTGTCGATATGGCCCAGCGCGCGGCCTATACGGCGGTGATGAGCCACCGTTCGGGCGAGACCGAGGACGCCACCATCGCCGACCTGGCGGTCGCCACCAACTGCGGCCAGATCAAGACCGGCTCGCTGGCCCGTTCCGACCGGCTGGCCAAGTACAACCAGCTGCTGCGGATCGAGGAGCAGCTCGACGAACAGGCGATCTATCTGGGCCGCAAGGCCCTGAAGGGCCGCTGATCGCGACGCCCCGCCGGCCGTCTGGCGCGCCGGCGGGGCCGATTCGTCCATTCAACGCCGCGATTCAACGATCGATTAACCCTGACGGCCGATTCTTCCTGCGAGTCGCCGCTCGCCTTCGGCGCCCCGGAGCTAGGCCGTGTTCGCGCGCTACCGTCCCTACCTGCCCACCGCCGTCCTGGCCTTCCTGATCTTCTATTTTGGATTCCACGCCCTGACCGGCGACCGCGGCCTGCTGCTCGTCGACAAGCGCAACGAGGCCCTGTCGGAAAAATCGGCTGAGCTGTCGAAATTGCGGTCGGAACGGATGGACCTGGAGGCCCGTGCCCGTCTATTACGCGACGGAAGCCTCTCGGCGGACCTGTTGGAAGAGCGCGCGCGATCCCTACTAGGTTTCTCCGACCCGAGGGACTATGTGATCCGCACGAAACCCTGACGCGGGTCCGCTGTTCGGCCCCGTGGTTTCCACACGAGGGCCGCCTTATCAAAGCCCGGGAGAAGCGTATGGCGCGTACGCGCACAACCAAGGCGTCGTCGGGCAAGGCCGATGACGCCGGCGTCAATGCCCGGGTGGGCAAGGACGAACTGCTCGAATTCTATCGTGAGATGCTGTTGATCCGCCGCTTCGAGGAGCGGGCGGGGCAGCTCTACGGCATGGGCCTGATCGGCGGCTTCTGCCACCTCTACATCGGCCAGGAAGCCATTGCGGTCGGCATGCAGTCGATCGCCGAGAAGGGTGACCAGATCATCACCGGCTACCGGGATCACGGCCACATGCTGGCGGCCGGGATGGACCCGCGCGAGGTGATGGCCGAGCTGACCGGCCGGGCCGGCGGCTCGTCCAAGGGCAAGGGCGGCTCGATGCACATGTTCAGCGTCGACGCCGGCTTCTACGGCGGCCACGGCATCGTCGGGGCTCAGGTGTCGCTGGGCACCGGCCTGGCGCTGGCCAACCGCTACGAGGCCAATGGCAAGGTCGCCTACGCCTATTTCGGCGATGGCGCGGCCAACCAGGGCCAGGTCTACGAGAGCTTCAACATGGCCGAGCTCTGGTCCCTGCCGATCGTCTACGTGATCGAGAACAATCATTACGCCATGGGCACCAGCGTCGAGCGCTCGGCGGCCGAGACCCATCTCTACAAGCGCGGCGTCTCGTTCCGGATACCGGGCGAGGAGGTCGACGGCATGGACGTGCTGGCGGTCCGCGAGGCCGGCGCCCGCGCCGCCGAGCACGCCCGCAGCGGCAAGGGGCCCTACATCCTTGAGATGAAGACCTACCGCTATCGCGGCCACTCGATGTCCGACCCGGCCAAGTACCGGACCAAGGAAGAGGTCGACGAGGTCAAGAAGACCCGCGACCCGATCGATCACCTGCGCGAGCGGCTCGAGAAGAACGGCTGGGCCGACGAAGCCGCCATGAAGGCCGTCGACGCCGAGGTGAAGAAGATCGTCGCCGACGCGGCCGAGTTCGCCCGCACATCCCCCGAGCCGGATCCGTCCGAGCTCTACACCGACGTCTATCTGGAGGCGGCGGCGCAATGAGCGTTGAAGTCCTGATGCCGGCCCTTTCTCCGACCATGGAGGAGGGCACCCTCGCCAAGTGGCACGTGAAAGAGGGCGACGAGGTCAAGGCCGGCGACGTGATCGCCGAGATCGAGACCGACAAGGCGACCATGGAGGTCGAGGCCGTCGATGAGGGCGTTGTCGAGGCCATCCTCGTCCCGGCCGGCGCCGAGGGCGTGAAGGTCAACACCCCGATCGCCCGCCTGAACGGCGAAGGTGGTCCGGCCCAGCCCGCTCCGGCGCCGGTCGAGCCGGCGCCCGCGCCGGCGGCGGTTGAGGCCAAGCCCCCGGCGGCGGCGGTCGGCGCTCCGGCGCGGGCGGTCGTCGGCGACGATCCGGAGATCCCGGCCGGCGTCGCCCTGGTCAAGACCACGGTCCGCGACGCCCTGCGCGACGCCATGGCCGAGGAGATGCGCCGCGACGACAAGGTGTTCCTGATGGGCGAGGAAGTCGCCCAGTACCAGGGCGCCTACAAGGTCAGCCGCGAGCTGCTGCAGGAATTCGGCGACCGCCGCGTCATCGACACCCCGATCACCGAGCACGGCTTCGCCGGCCTGGGCGTGGGCGCGGCGATGGCCGGGCTCAAGCCGATCGTCGAGTTCATGACCTGGAACTTCGCCATGCAGGCGATCGACCAGATCATCAACTCCGCCGCCAAGACGCTCTACATGTCCGGCGGCCAGATCAAGTCGTCGATCGTGTTCCGCGGCCCCAACGGGGCGGCGGCGCGGGTGGCGGCCCAGCACAGCCAGGACTACTCGTCGTGGTACGGCCATGTGCCCGGCCTGATCGTCATCGCGCCCTACGACGCGGCCGACGCCAAGGGCCTGCTCAAGGCCGCGATCCGCAACCCGAACCCCGTCGTCTTCCTCGAACACGAGATGATGTACGGCGTCGAGTTCGACGTGCCGCAGGTGGACGACTGGGTGTTGCCGATCGGCAAGGCCAAGGTCCGCCGCCAGGGCTCGGACGTGACCCTCACCGCCCACTCGCGGATGGTCGGCCACGCGCTGAAGGCGGCCGAGGAACTGGCCAAGGACGGCATCGAGGCCGAGGTCGTCGACCTGCGCACCATCCGCCCGCTCGACACCGACACGGTGCTGGAAAGCGTCAAGAAGACCAACCGGCTGGTCACGGTCGAGGAAGGCTGGGGCCCGATGGGCGTCGGCGCCGAAATCGTCGCCCGCATCGTCAAGGACGGCTTCGACTATCTCGACGCCCCGCCGGCGCGGGTGCATCAGGAAGACGTGCCGCTGCCCTACGCCGCCAATCTCGAAGCCCTGTCCCTGCCGTCGGTGGAGAAGGTGATCGAGGCGGCCAAGGCGGTCTGCTACCGGTGAGCATGACGCTCTCCGGGTCGTGTCATTGCGGCGCGGTCCATATCGCTTTCGAGCCATCGAGAGCGCCGGCCGAGCTGCCCCTGCGCGCCTGCCAGTGCGGCTTCTGCCGTCGCCACGGCGCCAGGACGACCAGCGACCCGGAAAGCCGTCTGCTCATCGCCGCCGCGCCCGGCGCCATCGCGGCCTACCGCTTCGGGCGGCGGGTCTCCGAGGTGCTGATCTGCCGGACGTGCGGCTGCTACATCGCCTCGGCGATCGAGGGGGCGGCGGGCAAGCTCGCCACCCTGAACGCGGCGGGCGTGGATTTGGAAGGGTTCGACGGCCGGGCCGCCGAACCAGCGAACTACGAGGACGAGACCGACGAGGCTCGGCTGGCCCGCCGTCTGGCGCGCTGGACTCCGACCACCTTCGCCCCGGCCGTCCCGAACGCTTGAGGAAGAGGACATGTCGATCGACATCCTGATGCCCGCCCTGTCTCCGACCATGGAGGAGGGGACGCTGGCCAAGTGGCACGTCAAGGCGGGCGACGAGGTCAAGGCCGGCGACGTGATCGCCGAAATCGAAACCGACAAGGCGACCATGGAGGTCGAGGCCGTCGACGAGGGCGTGGTCGAGGCCATCCTCGTTCCGGAAGGCTCCGAGGGCGTGAAGGTCAATACGCCCATCGCCAAGCTGAAGGGCGAGGGCGACGTCGCCGCGCCCGCGCCCGCGGCGGCCCCCGCGCCTGAAGCCAAGCCGGCTTCCGCCCCGCCGCCCGCGCCGGTCGCCGCCGCTCAGCCCGCTCCCGTCGTGACTGCGGCCGCGCCCGCGCCTCAAACGAGCGGCGAGCGCGTCTTCGCCTCGCCGCTGGCCAAGCGCCTCGCCCAGGCCGCCGGGCTCGACCTGAAGACGGTGCAGGGCTCAGGCCCGCACGGCCGCATCATCAAGCGCGACATCGACGCCCTGGCCGGCAGGACGCCCGCGCCGCAACCCGTCGCCGCGCCGGCCGCCGCCGCGGCCCAGGCCCCGCGCGAGCACAAGAGCCTGGAGCAGATGGGCATCCCCGCCGGCTCCTACGACCTCGTGCCGCTGGACGGCATGCGCAAGACCATCGCCCGGCGCATGACCGACAGCTTCCGCGACGTGCCGCATTTCCCCCTGACCATCGACCTGGAGATCGACAACCTCCTGGCGGCGCGCGGCAAGATCAACGCCGTGCTTGAGAAGGACGGCGTCAAGGTCAGCGTCAACGACATCGTCATCAAGGCGGCGGCCGTCGCCCTGAAGCGCGTGCCGGAAGCCAACGCCAGCTACACGCCGGAAGGCATCGCCATGCACCACCATGCCGACGTGGCGGTGGCGGTGGCGGTCGAGGGCGGCCTGATCACCCCGATCATCCGGGCGGCCGAGACCAAGGGCCTGGCCCAGATCTCCGCCGAGATGAAGGACCTGGCCGAGCGCGCCCGCACCAAGAAGCTGAAGCCCGAAGAGTTCCAGGGCGGCACCTTCTCGGTGTCCAACCTCGGCATGTTCGGCATCAAGAGCTTCGCCTCGATCATCAACGAGCCGCAGGGCGCGATCATGAGCGTCGGCGTCGGCGAGAAGCGGCCGGTGGTCCGCGGCGACGAACTGGCGATCGCCACGGTGATGAGCGTCACCCTGACCTGCGACCACCGCGTGGTCGACGGCGCCATCGGCGCCCGCTTCCTGGCGGCGTTCAAGGGTCTGATCGAAGACCCGATGACCATGCTGGTTTGATTGCGGCGGATATCGGAGTTTCCACGTGGCTGTTGATTTCGACGTCATCGTCATCGGTTCGGGCCCCGGCGGCTACGTCACCGCCATCCGCGCCAGCCAGCTCGGCTTCAAGACCGCCATCGTCGAGCGCGAGAAGCTCGGCGGCGTCTGCCTCAACTGGGGCTGCATCCCGACCAAGGCCCTGCTGAAGTCGGGCGAGGTCTATGAGCAGCTCGGCCATCTCGACGCCTACGGCCTGTCGATCACGGGCCGGTCCTACGACTTCGCCAAGGTGGTCGAACGCTCGCGCGGCGTCGCCCGGCAGATGGAGCAGGGCGTCACCTTCCTGATGAAGAAGCACAAGATCGAGGTGATTTCGGGCGAGGCCAGGCTGGAGAAGGGCTCGCCCGCGCCCAAGGTCGTGGTGGCGCTCAAGGACGGCGGTTCGCGCACCGTCCAGGCCAAGCACGTGATCCTGGCCACCGGCGCCCGCGCCCGCACCATTCCGGCCATCGGCCTGGAGCCGGACGGCGAACGGGTGTGGACCTATCGCGAGGCCCTGGTCCCCAAGGCCGCGCCCAAGAGCCTGCTCGTGGTCGGCTCGGGCGCCATCGGCATCGAGTTCGCCAGCTTCTATCGCGCCCTCGGCTCGGAGGTGACGGTGATCGAGGCCCTGCCGCGCATCCTGCCGGTCGAGGACGAGGAGGTCTCCAAGGCCGCCCACAAAGCGTTCGAGAAGCGCGGCATCAAGTTCCGCGTCGGCGCCAAGGTGACCAAGCTCTCCAAGTCCAAGAGCGGCGTCAGCATCGCCCTGGAGGCGGGCGGCAAGGCCGAGACCCTGGAGGCTGACATCGCCATCGTCGCCGTCGGCATCGACGGCAATGTCGAGAACCTCGGCCTCGAGGCCCTGGGCGTGAAGGTCGACCGCGGCCATGTGGTCAACGACGCCCATGGGGCCACCAACGTCGCCGGCCTCTACGCCATCGGCGACGTCGCCGGCCCGCCCTGGCTCGCCCACAAGGCCAGCCACGAGGGGGTGCACTGCGTCGAACATATCGCCGGCCTCAAGTCGAACGGGCTGAACGCCCCGATCCCGGGCTGCACCTATGCCAACCCGCAGGTCGCCTCGGTCGGCCTCACCGAGGCCCAGGCCAAGGAAAAGGGCTACGAGGTCAAGGCCGGGCGCTTCCCGTTCAAGGTGAACGGCAAGGCGGTGGCGGCCGGCGAGACGGACGGCTTCGTCAAGACGGTGTTCGACGGCAAGACCGGCGCGCTGCTCGGGGCGCACATGATCGGCCACGAGGTCACCGAGATGATCCAGGGCTTCGCCATCGCCATCACCATGGAGGCCACCGAGGCCGAGCTGATGGCGACGGTGTTCCCGCACCCGACCATGTCCGAGGCCATGCACGAGGCGACGCTCGACGCCTTCGGCCAGGCCTTGCACATCTAGCGGACGCGGCCTCGGCCGGAAGAAGCAGGGCGGCGGCCTTCGGACCGCCGCCCTTTTTCATACGTGCGAGGATGTCAGGCGGCGCGGGCGTCGGTTTCGGCCATGCGCTGGATGGCGACATAGTCGGTCTTGCCGGTGCCGAGCACCGGCACTTCGGTGACGCGCACGATGCGGCGGGGCACGGCCAGTTCCGGCGCGCCGATGGCCTGGGCGCGGGCGACCAGCTCGGCCGGTCTGGCGTCCAGCTTGTCGGTGACCAGCACCAGGCGCTCGCCCTTCTTGGGATCGGGCATGGCGACCACGGCGTGGCGCGAGTCCGGCCAGGTCTGGGCGGCCAGGTCCTCGGCGGCGGTCAGCGACACCATCTCGCCGCCGATCTTGGCGAAGCGCTTCACTCGCCCGAGGATGGTGATCCAGCCGTCGTCGGTCATGGTCACCACGTCGCCGGTGTCGTGCCAGCCGTCGACCGGCGGCTCAAGCTCGCCGCTCTCATTAAGATATCCCGCCATCACATTGGCGCCGCGAACGAAAAGGCGGCCGCCTTTGGTGATGCCCTCGACGGGCTCGATGCGAGTCTCGACGCCCGGCAGCAGGCCGCCGACCGTGCCGCGACGGTTGTCGGTCGGCTTGTTGACCGCGATCACCGGCGAGGCCTCGGTGGCGCCGTAGCCTTCGAGCAGCGGCACGCCGCCGAAGCGTTCGGCGATCAGGGCGTGGGTTTCGTCGCGAACCTTCTCGGCGCCGCAGACCACGAACTCCAGGCCGCTGAGGTCGCCGGGATCGGCGGCGCGGGCGTACTGGTTCACGAAGGTGTCGGTGGCCAAGAGGATCGAGGCCTTGGAGTCCCGGATCAAGGCGGGGATCTGTTTCACATGCAGGGGCGAGGGATACTCGAACGCCTTCATGCCGGTCAGCAGCGGCAGCAGCACGCCGCCGGTCAGGCCGAAGCAATGGAAGGTCGGCAGCGGGTTGAACATCACCCAGTTCGGGTCGAGGTCGATGTGGGCGGCGATCTGCTCGACATTGGCGATCAGGTTGCGCTGGCTCAGCACCACGCCGCGCGGCGCGCCGAAGCTGCCCGAGGTGAACAGGATGACGCCCGCGTCCGACGGCCGGGTCTCGGTCCGGAAGCGGCGGGGAAACAGCCCGGCTGTCGCCGCGAACACCTTGTCGGCCAGGCCGATGGTCTCGCGCACGTCCTCCAGATAGGTGATGGTCTGGTCGCCCTCCAGCGCGTCGACGAGGTCGTCGAGCTTGGCCTGGTCGATGAAGCGGTGGGCGGTCAGCACCCGCTTGACCCCGGCCATGCGGCAGGCGGCCTTGAGGTTGCGGATGCCGGCCGTGAAGTTCAGCATGGTCGGCGTCCGCCCGAAGGCGTGCAGGGCGAAGAACGTCACCACCACACCGGCGCCGGACGGCAGCAGCACCCCGACATGTTCGCCGGGCGTCGTCATGGCGGCGATCTTGCGGCCCAGGGCGAAGCTGGCGCGGATCAGGTCCGTGTAGCTGAGCGGCTTGCGGTCCTGGTCCTCCAGGATGAGCTTCTTGGCTCCGAAACGGTCACGAGCGTCGAGCAGCGCGTCGAAAACCGACCGCTCGGCGCTTCGCGCATCAAAGGCGCGCGGCATTGGGCGAAATCTCCCCGAAAACTTCTGGCCCTGTCATTGTCACGACCCTATCGCTCCGTTCACGTGTTGAAAAGATGCGTAACATGGCGTGACGGAAGGCGAGGTGTTCGGGCTAAGGCGCTGGCGATTTCGGGATTTTCGCTTCGGTGAAGGCGACGATCGCGGCCAGCCAGACGCCGCGCGGCCCGTCGGCCTCGAACGGCAGTCCGGCCCCGGCGTCGGGGATTTTCTCGACGCGGCAGTCGGGCAGGCGGCCGCACAGCTTGTCCTGGGCCTTCAGGTCGGCCTCGGCCTCCCTGGCCGCTTCGAGGGTCAGGACCGGGATCGCGACATCGCCGACCGGCCTGCGTTCGAGGTCGCTCAGGGCGTCGCCCACGGCGCCGTACCAGCCGAGCCCGGGCGAGCCCATGCGCAGGTCGGGGTTGGCGGTCTGCCAGGCGTTCTGCACCCCGGCCCGGTCTTCGGGGTCGCTGCGGGCCGCGCGCTTCCAGCCGCCGTCGCGGCTCGGCCGCAGTCCGCTCAGGCCGAGCCGGCGAGCCCAGGCGATCTTGCCGTCCAGCCCCGGCGGGCGGTCGAGCCGCAGCAAGGGCGCGGACAGCACCGCGCCGTCGACGCCGCGTGTACTGTGGCCGAGCGTCATGGCGGCGACGGTTCCGCCAAGTCCCTGGCCGACCATCACCAGCGGCTGTCCGGGACGGGGGCGGATGACCTCGTCGATCATGGCCCGCGCGGCGGCGGCGTCGTCGTCGAGGCTGGCGACCGCGCCGAGGTCGCGCCGCCCGGCGTAGCGGCCCGAGCCGCCCTGGCCGGCCCGCTCCAGCACCCAGACCACGTAGCGCCGGGCCGTCAGGTCGCGCACCGTCTCGAAATAGGCCTCGGCGGACTCGCCGTAGCCGGTCAGGAGCAGGATGTGGGCCCGCGGCGCGGCGGCGGGCCCGGCGACGCCGTATCGCACGGCCGGCCGGCCGGAGGTCTCGATCAGGCCCCAGGCCCAGCCCGGCGGCGTCCAGAAACGCGGCGCAAGGCTGGCCGGCGGCCTGCTGTCGGTGAACGGCGCGCGCGCGTCCCGCCCGTCGCAGGCGGCGAGCATCGAGACCAGGGCGACGGCGAGGAGAGGGCGGCGCATCGGGGCGGCACTGTCGTCTGCGTCGGCGGGGGGCGGCAAGGGCGCATGGCGGGGTTCGTCTCTATCGGCGCAAACGGCTTGATCCTGGCGGCGCAAAGCCCGATTTAGGGGGCATGGTCACCCTCATCGACACCGTGAACGGCAAGGTCGGCGCCGACCGGGCCGCGCGTCACCCCGAAAAGCAGTCGCGCCCGGACACGCCGACGCTGCGAAAGCCGGACTGGCTGCGCGTGCGCGCGCCCGGCACCGGCGTCGGAGCGGACGTCTATAACGAGACGCGCAAGATCGTGAAGGACGGCGGGCTGGTCACGGTCTGCGAGGAGGCGGCCTGTCCGAACATCGGCGAGTGCTGGTCGCAGAAACACGCCACCATGATGATCATGGGCGACACCTGCACGCGGGCCTGCGCCTTCTGCAACGTCCGCACCGGCCTGCCGGAGGCGCTCGACCCCACCGAGCCGACCCGGGTGGCCGACGCCGTTCGCCAGATGGGACTGAAGCACGTGGTCATCACCTCGGTGGACCGCGACGACCTGGGCGACGGCGGGGCGGCCCACTTCGCCGAGGTGGTGCGCGCCATCCGCGCCGCCGCGCCCGGGACCACCATCGAGATCCTGACCCCCGATTTCCTGCGCAAGGACGGGGCGGCCGAAACCGTGATCGACGCGCGTCCCGACGTCTTCAACCACAATCTGGAGACCGTGCCGCGCCTCTATCTCAAGATCAGGCCCGGCGCCCGCTACTACCACTCGCTGCGCCTGCTGGAGCGGGTCAAGGAGCGCGATCCCTCCCAGTTCACCAAGTCCGGCCTGATGGTCGGCCTCGGCGAGGCCAAGGAAGAGGTGATGCAGGTGATGGACGACATGCGTTCCGCCGGCGTCGACTTCATCACCATCGGCCAATACCTGCAGCCGACCCGCAAGCATGCGGCCATCGACCGCTTCGTGCCGCCGGACGAGTTCAAGGCCTATGAAGCCATCGCCCGCGCCAAGGGTTTCCTGATGGTGTCGGCCAGTCCGCTGACGCGCTCGTCCCACCACGCGGGCGAGGATTTCGCCCGCCTGCAGGCCGCCCGCCGCGCCCGCGAAACCGCCGCCGGTCGCTGATACGCCTTGCGACACGCCGTCGTCCACGTTCTGCCCTATCGCCCCGAGCAGTTGTTCGAACTGGTCGGCGACGTCTCGCGCTATCCCGAGTTCGTGCCCTGGATCACCGCCATGCGCACCTGGAACGGACGCGAGGCCGGCGAAGGGGTGTCGATCGTCGACGCCGAGGCGGCGGTGGGCTTTTCCTTCCTGAAGGAGCGGTTCGCCACGCGGGTCCGGCGTGACGCCGTGGCGCGGACGGTTGAGGTCAACCTGCTCTATGGGCCGTTCAAGCGGCTGTCGAACAGCTGGAGGTTTTCTCCGGAAGGTGCGGGCTCGAAAGTCGAATTCCTGATCGATTTCGAGTTCAAGTCGGGGCTGCTGACCGCCTTGCTGGCCGCCAACTTCCACCACGCGGTCGACCGGCTGATCGCCTGTTTCGAGGCGCGCGCCGCCGAACTCTACGCCCCCGCCGAGGCGCCCGCCGGGCCGGCCTGAGCACGGTTCAGGTCCGGCCCGCCGCCATCTCCGTCACCCGGTCGGACAGGTCGCCGATGTTGGCGAACAGGTTCTCCTGGGCGAAGACCAGTCCGAACACCCGCGAGGCGACGTCGAAGCCGAGCACGTCGGTCAGTCCCTGGACGCGCATGGTCTCGACCGCTTCCTGAAAGCCGCTGTGGGCGACGGCCATCGCCTGGGCCTTGTCGAGAACGGTCCGATTGCGGATCGCCTCGGCGCAGGCGCGCAGGCGGTCGCTCTGGGCGGCCAGCAGGTCGCTGACCGCCGGCCGCAGGTGCTCCAGCACGGTCGGCGGCAGGCGTGCGTCCAAGGCGCGGCCGATGGTGACGACGTCGCCCCGGATGCGCCACAGGGTGCGCGGAACCGCCTCGGGCACGTCGCGGTCGCTCAGGCGGGAGGCGGTCTCGTGGACCGCTTCGCTCATGGCGGCCTCGACGGCGGCCAGGGAGGTGCGGATCGCCACCTGGGTGGACTGGATGGAATCGGCCACGTCCACGCCGTTGAGCTGCTCGCGATGCAGGGCCAGCAGGTCGGCCACCTGCCGCATGGTCTTGGCCAGATGATCGACGGCCGCGTCGTGGGCGCGGGCCGGGAAGATGAACAGGGTGGCGCAGACCCCGACCACCCCGCCGATGGTGATCTCCGCCGTGCGCATCAGGGCCGCGTGCAGCGGGCCGACGTCATGGGGACCGGCGATGATGACGATGACGGCGGTGATCGGGGCGACCTTGAGGCTGGGCCGCACCGCCGCGGCGAAGGCCAGCACCGCCACCACGGCGCACAGCACCAGGCCCTGGTCGAGGGCGGTGGTCCCCTTGAGATAGACCGCGCCCGCGCCGACGAAGGCCCCGACGACGGTGCCGATCAGCCGGTCGCGCGAGGCGGCGATGGTGCCGCCGATGCTGGCCTGCACCACGATGACGGCGGTGAACACCGCCCAATAGCCTTGGGGCAGGCGCAGCAGAATGCTGATGGCGAAGGTGACGCCGACGGCGATCGAGACGCGGATGGCGTGCCGAAGCTCGGCTTTCTTGGCCGCCGCCGCCCGAATGGCCTGCGACAGGCCGAGGCGGGCGGCGCGGGCGGGTTCCGACCGGGGCATGTCAGGCGGCGATCCGGTCCCGCAACATCTCCAGGGCGATGGCGACGCTGGCCAGCCGCACGGCCTCGCGGCCGATGTCGCCCATGCGCTCGACGCGGTGGACGATGGGGCCGTTGGCGCGGGCGGTGGCGAAGTGGACGAGGCCGACCGGCTTCAACGCCGTGCCGCCGCCGGGGCCGGCCACGCCGGTGACGGCCACGCTGACATGGGCGTTGGCGGCGGCGAGGGCGCCTTCGGCCATCATCCTCGCCACGGGCTCGGAGACCGCGCCGGCGTCGGCGATCAGGTCGCCCGGCACGCCGAGCAGTTCTTCCTTGGCCCGGTTCGAATAGGTGATGAAGCCGCGCTCGTAGACGTCGGACGAGCCGGCCACCCCGACCAGCGCGCCGCCGACCAGGCCGCCGGTGCAGCTCTCGGCGGTGACGACGCGCAGGCGCCGCTCGCGCGCCTCGTCGATCAGCAGCCGGGCGAGGGTCTCGATCTCAAGGCTGAACATCGGCGGCGTCCTGGTCGGCGGGGTGGGGAATTGTTATCAGGCCGGGGTCTGCACCGCCACGACCGCCTGGGCCGCCAGGCCCTCGCCGCGGCCGGGAAAGCCCATGCCCTCGGTCGTGGTCGCCTTGACGCTGACACGGTCGAGCGGCAGGTCGAGGATCTCGGCCAGGCGGGCGCGCATGGCCTGACGGTGCGGCTTGATCTTGGGGCGCTCGCAGATCAGCGTCACGTCGACATTGACGATCACCCCGCCGCGTGCGCGCGCCAGGTCGGCGGCGTGGCGCAGGAACTGGTCCGAGGCCGCGCCTTTCCAGCGCGGGTCCGTCGGCGGGAAATGGTCGCCGATGTCGCCTTCGCCGACGGCGCCCAGGAGGGCGTCGGTGACCGCGTGCAAGCCGGCGTCGGCGTCGGAATGGCCGATCAGGGTCTGGTCGTGGTCGATGCGGACCCCGCACAGCCACACGGCCTCGCCTGGGCCCCAGCGATGGGCGTCGAAACCCTGCCCGACGCGGGTGAGGCGGGCGGCGCCGGCCAGGGCCTCGGCCATGGCGAAATCCTCCGGATAGGTCAGTTTCATCAGCAACGGATCGCCGGCGGCCAGCACCACGCGCCCGCCCGCCCGCTCGACGACGCCGGCGTCGTCGGTGGGTTCGCTGTCGGCGGGCCATTGGGCGTAGGCCCGCCGCAACCCGTCCAGTCGAAAGGCCTGCGGGGTCTGGGCGCGCCAGAGGCCGTCGCGAGAGACGGTGGACACGCCCTCGTCGGGCGCGCCGCGCTTCAGGGTGTCGGACACCGGCAGGGCGGGAACGGCGCCGTCGGCGTCAGCCAGGGCGGTCAGCAAGGCCGCGACGTGCCGGCGCCCGACGAACGGGCGGGCGGCGTCATGGACCAGGACGGGGCTCTCCCCTGGCGAGGCCAGGGCTGCGAGCCCGGCCTGCACCGAGCGCGCGCGGGTCGCGCCGCCGGGCGTCAGGGTCCAGCCTTCCAGTCCGCGAAGCGCGGCGGCGGCCTGGTCGGTCTCGCCGGCCGGGATCACAACCACCAGTTCGGCCGCGCCGGCCGCCAGCAGGCCCTCGACCGACCAGCGCAGGACCGGCTTGCCGGCCAGGACGCGCCACTGCTTGGCCGGCCCCTGACCGGCGCGCGCGCCGGCGCCGCCGGCGACGATCACTGCTGCGAATGTCATGCCCCGTGTGTCGGCTGTTCGCCGACCCATGTCCAGACTGGACGCAGGGGTGAAATTTGCCTAAAAACTAGCCGAGCGAGGTGTCTATAAAATGGGCAAAAGCCTTTCGGTCGGCGCGGCGACGGTGGATGGACGGGTATGGGTGGCGCCGATGACCGGCGTGTCCGACCTGCCGTTCCGCATGGCCATGGCCCGCCTGGGCGCCGCCTATGTCGCCACCGAGATGGTCGCCTGCGCCGAGTTCGCCAAGGGGCGGCCGGACGTGGTCCGGCGCGCGGCGGTGGGCGAGGGGCTGCCCCTGACCGTCATCCAGCTGGTCGGCCGCGAGCCGCGATGGCTGGCCGAGGGCGCGCGCATGGCCGAGGCCGCCGGCGCCGACATCGTCGACATCAACATGGGCTGCCCCGCCAAGGAGGTGACGGGCGCGCTGTCGGGTTCGGCGCTGATGCGCGACCTCGACCTCGCCGAAAGCCTGATCCGCGCCGCCGTCGAGGCGACGGACGTTCCTGTGACCGTCAAGATGCGCTTGGGCTGGGACGACGCCTCGCGCAACGCTCCGGAACTGGCCGCCAGGGCCGAGGCGGCCGGCGTGCGGGCGGTCACCGTCCATGGCCGCACGCGCTGCCAGTTCTACAAGGGGCGCGCCGACTGGTCCGCGGTGCGCCGGGTGAAGGAGGCCGTGTCGATCCCGGTGATCGTCAACGGCGACATCGTCGACGGCGACACGGCCTGCGAGGCGATCGCGGCCTCGGGGGCGGACGGGGTGATGATCGGCCGCGGCGCCTATGGGCGCCCCTGGGCCGCGCCGGCGATCGAGGCGGCGCTGGACGGGGCTGTGTTCCGCGAGCCCGGGCCGGCCGAGCGGCTCGCCGTCGCTCTCGAACACTTCCGCGACAGCCTGGCCTTCTACGGCGAGAGGCTCGGCCTGAAGATGTTCCGCAAGCACCTGGGCTGGTACGTCGAGGCGGCGCCCTGGCCGGGCGACGCGGCTCGGCGCCGGGCCGCCAAGGCCGACCTCTGCCGCCTGGAGGCGCCGGCGGCCGTCGAGGCCGGCCTCACGGCGCTTTGGCTGGACGGCGACGCCACCAGGCTGGCGGCGTGACCGAGCGGCGTCACCGCCCGGCCGAGGCCGACGCCGACAGGGGGCTGCGCGCGGCCGCATTCGACCTCAGCCCGGAACCGGCCCTGGTGGTCGGCGCCGACGGCGCCCTGACCGCCGCCAACGAGGCGGCCGAGGACCTGTTCGGCCAGGGGTTGGCCCTGCTCTCGCGGGGGAGCTTCCGCGACGCCCTGCCGCCGGGCTCCACCTTGGTCTCGCTGATCGACCGCGCCGTCGAGGCCGGGGCGCAGGTGCGCGAGCGCGGGCTGGAGATCAACCTCTTCGGCCATCCGGCCTTCGAGGCCGACGGCGCGGCCACGCCTCTGGCCGACGGCTGCGTGCTGCTGACCCTGCATGTGCGGGGCGGGGCCGGGCCCGGGTCGGAGCGCACGCCCGACGCCGCCGGCCTGCGTTCGGTGGTCGGCTTCGGCCGCATGTTGGCCCATGAGATCAAGAACCCCCTGGCCGGCATTCGCGGCGCGGCCCAACTGCTGAAGAGCGGCGCCAAGGCCGAGGATGCGCCGCTGGCCCAGCTCATCGTCGACGAGACCGACCGCATCCGCCGGCTGGTCGACCGCATGGAGGCGTTTTCCGACGACGCCGCGCCCGTCCGCCTGGCGGTCAACATCCACGAGGTGCTCGACCGGGTGCGCGCCCTGGCCGCCAACGGCGTCGCCGACGGCCTGATCCTGCGCGAGAGCTACGACCCGTCCTTGCCGCCCACCTATGGCGACGAGGACCAGCTGATCCAGATCTTCCTGAACCTGGTCAAGAACGCGGCCGAGGCGGCCCATTCCCGCGGGGACGGGCGCGGCGAGGTGACTGTGTCGACCGCCTACCGGCACGGCGTCCGCGTCCGCGCCGCCAGCGGCCAGGCCCTGCGCGGCGCGCCCCTGGAGGTTCGCGTCCAGGACAACGGCCCCGGTGTGGCGGCGCATCTGCGCGACCACCTGTTCGAGCCTTTTGTCACGTCGAAAACGTTCGGCGCGGGCCTTGGCCTGGCTCTTGTCGCGAAACTGGTCGGCGCCCACGGCGGGCTGATCGATTTCGAGTCAGCGCCCGGCCGGACGGTGTTCCGCGTGCTGCTGCCTATCGAACCCTGAGGCGATCCCGGAGTAACGGTCGGCCATGTCCTCGATCAATCGCAAGATCCTCATCGCCGACGACGACGCCTCTATCAGGCTGGTGCTCAGCCAGACGTTCACGCGGCTGGGCTATCAGGTGCGGGCCACGGGCAACGCCGCCACCCTGCTGAAATGGGTGTCGGAAGGCGAGGGAGACCTGGTCATCACCGACGTGGTGATGCCGGACGAGAACGTCTTCGATGTGCTGCCGCGCATCCGCAAGGAGCGGCCCAAGCTGCCGGTGATCGTGATGAGCGCGCAGAACACGCTGCTCACCGCCGTCAACGCCGCCGACGCTGGCGCCTTCGACTACGTCTCCAAGCCGTTCGACCTCGACGACATGACGGCGGCGGCCAAGCGGGCGCTGTCGCGGCCGGCCGACGGCGAGGCGGCCAAGGCCCAGGCGCGGGCCGTGCGCGACGAGCGCCTGCCGCTGATCGGCCGTTCGGCGCCGATGCAGGAGGTCTACCGCACCATCGCCCGGCTGGTCGGCACCGACCTGACCGTGCTGATCACCGGCGAATCCGGCACCGGCAAGGAGCTGGTCGCCCGCGCCCTGCACGACCTGGGCCGCCGCCGCGACGGCCGCTTCGTGGTCATCAACCTGGCGGCCACCCCGCGCGAGCGGGTCGAGACCGAGCTGTTCGGCTACCATCGGGGCCTGGGCGGCGACGGCGACGTCGGCAAGCTGGTCGAGGCGGACGGCGGGGCGCTGTTCCTCGACGAAATCGGCGACATGCCGCTGGACGCCCAGACCCGCCTGCTGCGGGTGATCGACGGCTCGGAGACGGCGGTCAATCCCCGGACCGGCCGCCGGCCCAATGTCCGCATCATCGCCGCCACCAACCGCGACCTGCGCGGCCTTATCCAACAGGGCCTGTTCCGCGAGGACCTGTTCTTCCGCCTGAACGTGGCCCCGGTCCGCCTGCCGCCGCTGCGCGACCGCACCGAGGACATTCCCGACCTGGCGCGCTCGTTCCTGCTCAGGGCCAACCGCGAGGGCCTGCCCGCCAAGACCATCGACGCCGGGGCCCTGGAGCGCCTGAAGGCCCACGCCTGGCCGGGCAACGTCCGGGAGTTGGAAAACCTCGTCCGCCGGGTCTGCGCGCTCTATTCCGAGGAGTTGATCACCGCGCGCATCATCGAGCGCGAGCTGCACGACCACGCGCCCCCCGCCGCGTCGGACGAGGGGCCGGTCACGCTGTCCCAGCTGGTCGAGCGGCATCTGACCGTCTACTTCGCCGACCAGCCGGACGGCGCGCCGCCGCCAGGGCTCTACGACCGCATCCTCGCTGAGGTCGAGGTCCCGCTGATCCGGCTGACCCTGGCCGCCACGCGCGGCAACCAGGTGCGCGCCGCCGAGATTCTCGGCCTCAACCGCAACACCCTGCGCAAGAAGATCCACGATCTCGGCGTCGAAATGGTCAAGCCGAAGCGCTGAAGTTTTTACGCAACATCTCTGTTGCCTGGAGGGCTCAGTCTCCCCTAGTGTTCACGCCATGGTGAACGGGCGTCCGCGAATCGACGAAGCCGGATCGGATACGCCTCGCTGGCGGGTCTGGCTGGAGTCCCGTTACCTCCTCGGCGTCGGCTACGTGCTGGCGGCGGTGCTCACCGCCGGGGCGGTGTTCCTGGCCTCGTCGGCGCCGGGAACCGGGCCGCTCGGACCGGCCAGCCGCACCGTCCTGATCATACTGTCGGCCAATCTGGTGCTGATCCTCGCCCTGGCCGGCCTCGTCGGCTGGCGGGTGTTCAAGCTGTTCGCCGCCAAGGCGCGCGACGCGGGCGCGCGGCTGCACCTGCGCTTCGTCACCCTGTTCGCGCTGGTGGCGGTGGTGCCGGCGGTGGTGGTCGCCTTCTTCTTCGGCCTGCTGGTCAACCAGGGCGTCGAGAGCTGGTTCACCAAGCGCGTGAGCACGGTGGTCGAGAACAGCGCCAAGGTGGCGCGCTCGTACTACAACGGCCAGATCTCCTCGATGCAGCACGACGTCGAGCTGATGTCGGGCGACCTGAACACCGCCGCTCCCGGCATCAGCCAGGCCCCGATCAAGTACGGCCAGTTCCTCGCCCTGCAGGCCTCGTACCACAGCTTCCCGGCCGCCTATGTGATCGACCGCGACGGCCGCATCCTGGCCCGGGCCGAGGTGGACGAGCCGCCGCCCTATCGCGCCCCGCCGGCCAAGACCATCGCCGGCGCCGACGCCGGCGAGCTGCGGATCGGGGCCATGGAATCGGCCGACCTGCTGCGGGCGGTGTTCCGGCTGCGGGCCTATCCCGACGCCTATCTCTATGTCGTCCGTCCGGTGGACAGCGGCATCTTCTCCTACCTTCGCCAGGCCGAGGGCGCGGTGACCGAGTACCGGGACACCGCCCAGAACCGCAAGCGCATCCAGATCGACTTCGCCCTCAGCTATCTGGAGACCGCGCTGCTGGTGCTGGTCGGCGCGGTCTGGCTGGGCATGTCGGCGGCCAACACCATATCGGCGCCGGTCGGACGGCTGGTGAAGGCGGCCGACCGCGTCGCCGCCGGCGACCTGACCGCGCGGGTGGAGACCCGCGACGACCCCGAGGAGATCGCCGTCCTCACCCGCGCCTTCAACCGCATGACCTACGACCTGCAGACCCAGCAGGAGGAGCTGCGGGCCGCCAGCGCCGATGCGGAATCCCGGCGGCAGTTCATCGAGACCGTGCTGGCCGGCGTCAGCGCCGGCGTGGTCGGCCTGGACTCCAACGGCCGCATCTCCGCGGCCAACCGCCAGGCGGCGGCGCTGCTGGGGCTGGACGGACCGGTCTACGGGCTGTCGCTGGCCGAGGCGGCGCCGGAGTTCGTCGCCGTGGCGGCGCGGGCCGCCGAGACGGGCGCCGACGCCGAGGAGGAGGTCGACCTCGTCCGCGACCGCGAGATGCGCCGCCTGCGCGTGCGGGCCAGCGGCCACTCGTCCGACGGCCTGGTGCTGACCTTCGACGACATCACCCGCCTGATCACCGCCCAGCGCAACGCCGCCTGGCGCGACGTGGCGCGGCGGATCGCCCACGAGATCAAGAACCCGCTGACGCCGATCCAGCTGTCGGCCGAGCGGCTGCGCCGCCGCTACCGCAAGGACATCCAGACCGACGTCGAGACCTTCGACCGCTGCACCGACACCATCATCCGCCAGGTGGGCGACATCGGCCGCATGGTCGACGAGTTCTCGTCCTTCGCGCGGATGCCGGCGCCGACCTTCGCCGAGTGCGACGCCGCCGAGATGCTGCGCCAGGCGGTGTTCGCCCAGCGCGTCGCCGTTCCCGAGGTGGCCTTCGACATCGTCGAGCCGCTGCCGGAGATGCGGATCGTCTGCGACAGCGGCATGATCGGCCAGGCCCTGACCAACGTGCTCAAGAACGCCGGCGAGGCGGTCGAGGCGCGCCGCGCCGCCGATCCCGGCGTGCAGGGGCGCGTCGCCGCCGCGCTGGTCGTCGACGACGGCGGCCTGCGCTACGAGATCGAGGACAACGGCGTCGGCCTGCCGGCCAAGGAGCGCCACCGGCTGACCGAACCTTATGTGACCACCCGCGAGAAGGGCACGGGCCTGGGCTTGGCCATCGTCAAGCGCATCCTGGAGGACCATGGCGGGGGACTGACGCTGCAGGACGCGGCGACGCCGCCGGGCGCGCGGGCCATCCTGCGCATCCCGACGGTCAGGCATGAGGATGGGGCGGCCGCCGGCCGCGACAGCGAAGAGACCGCGCGCGCCGCGGTCGAAGGGTGAGGGGATCGATGGCCGCAGACATTCTCGTGGTCGATGACGAAGCCGACATTCGCGAACTGGTCGGCGGCATCCTGTCGGACGAAGGCTATGCGGTGCGCACCGCCGAGCATTCGGAGGCCGCCCTGGCGGCGATCAAGGCGCGTAAGCCGGCGCTGTTGATCCTCGACATCTGGATGCAGGGCGGCGGCATGGACGGCCTGGAGCTGCTCGATCTGGTCAAGGAGCTCGACGGCGACCTGCCGGTGATCATGATCTCCGGCCACGGCAACATCGAGACCGCCGTCAGCGCCATCAAGCGCGGGGCCTACGACTTCCTGGAGAAGCCGTTCAAATCCGACCGCCTGCTGCTGATCGTCGAGCGGGCTCTGGAGGCGGCGACGCTGAAGCGCGAGAACCGGCGGCTGCGCCAGCAGGCGGTGGTGCCGGACGGCTTCGTCGGCCGCTCGGCCGCCGCCCAGCACCTGCGCCAACTCATCGGCCGCATCGCGCCGGCCAACAGCCGGGTGATGATCTCGGGGCCCCCGGGCTCGGGCAAGGAGCTGGTCGCCCGGCTGATCCACGGCGCCAGCCCGCGCGCCAAGGGCGAGTTCGTCGCCCTGGGCGCGGCCGACATGACCCCCGAGCGTATGGACCTGGAGCTGTTCGGCGAGGAGGGCGACGGCGGCCGTCCGCGCAAGATCGGCGTGTTCGAACGGGCCCACGGCGGCACCCTCTATCTCGACAAGGTCGGCGACATGCCGCGCGAGACGCAGGGGCGCATCCTGCGCGTGCTGGTCGACCAGCGTTTCCGCCGGGTCGGCGGCGACCAGGACGTCCAGGTCGACGTGCGGGTGATCTCGTCCACCTCGCGCGACCTGCGCGAGGAGATCGTCGCCGGACGCTTCCGCGAGGACCTGTTCCATCGCCTGAACGTGGTGCCGATGCAGGTGCCGGGGCTTTCGGAGCGGCGCGAGGACATCGCCGAGCTGGTCGACTACTTCATCACCCGCATCAGCGAGGCCACCGGCCTGCCGCGCCGGCGGCTCAACGACGACGCCATCGCCACGCTGCAGGTCCACGCCTGGCCCGGCAACGTGCGCCAGCTGCGCAACAACATCGAGCGCCTGCTGATCCTGGCCACGGGCGATCCGTCCGAGGCGATCACCGCCGACATGCTGCCGGCCGAGGTGACCGGGGCCGGACCCGCCGCATCGGTGGGGCCGGACCGGGTCATCGCCCTGCCGCTGCGCGACGCGCGCGAGGTGTTCGAGCGCGAGTACCTCAACGCCCAGATCATGCGGTTCGGCGGCAACATCTCGCGCACCGCCAACTTCATCGGCATGGAGCGCTCGGCGCTCCATCGGAAGCTCAAGTCCCTGGGCGTGGCGCCGACCCGCGCGGACGAGGACGAGGATTGATGTCGCGTATCGCGTATGTGAACGGCCGCTATGTCCCGCACGGCCAGGCGGTCGTGCACATTGAGGATCGCGGCTACCAGCTCGCCGACGGTGTCTATGAGGTCTGGGCCCTGTTTGGCGGGCGGCTGGTCGACGCCGACGGGCATTTCGAACGGCTCGGGCGTTCGTTGACCGAGCTGCGCATCAGGCCGCCGATGACGCGCCGGGCGCTGGAGATCGTCTTGGCCGAGACGGTGCGGCGCAACCGCGTCCGGGAGGGGCTGGTCTATCTGCAGGTGACGCGGGGGACCGCGCGGCGCGACCACGCCTTCCCGAACCCGGCCCCGCCGCCCAGCGTGGTGGTCACCGCCAAGGCCGTCGACTGGGCGGCGGCCGACGCCCGCGCCGCCGTCGGGGCCAGCGTGGTCACCACGCCGGAGAACCGCTGGGGGCGTTGCGACATCAAGACCATCGGCCTTTTGCCCAATGTCCTGGCCAAGCAGGCGGCGCGCGAGCGGGGCGCCATCGAGGCGTGGTTCGTCGACGACCTGGGGCTGGTCACCGAGGGCGCCTCGTCCAACGCCTGGATCGTCGACAAGGACGGCGTGCTGCGCACCCGCGACACCAACGCCAACATCCTGCGCGGAGTCACCCGGCGGGCGGTGTTCGAGCTGGTTGCGCGCGAGGGCCTGACCCTGTCCGAGGCGCCGTTCTCGCCCGAGGACGCCAAGGCGGCGCGGGAGGCGTTCATCACCGGGGCCGGCTCGCTGGTCACCCCGATCGTCGCCATCGACGGCGTTCCGATCGGAAACGGGCGTCCGGGGCCTGTCGCGACGCGCCTTCGCGCTCTATATGTGCAAAACGCCCGGGCGCTTTGATGTGACCGGGCTCGAGCCGGTGCGCGGTCGACGGCCATAGGGGACGCGGCGGGCATCAAGTTTGTGTGTGGAGGCGTTGTGCCTCCGATCAAGAACAAGAGAGGCGCAAGCCTATGTCGAACGACAAGAAACAGAATCTCCAGGACACCTTCCTCAACAGCGTCCGCAAGTCCAAGACGCCGCTGACCATCTTTCTGGTCAACGGGGTCAAGCTGCAGGGCGTGGTGAGCTGGTTCGACAACTTCTGCGTGCTGCTGCGCCGCGACGGGCAATCGCAGCTGGTCTACAAGCACGCCATCTCGACCATCATGCCCGCGCAACCGGTTCAGCTGTATGAACCGAGCGAAGACGGCGAAGATTGAGCGAAAAGTTCATAGATCGGCGTCCGGCGGTCCAGACCGCCCTCGTCGTCCATCCCGCCCGCGCCAGAGAGGCGGCCTTGCGCGATCCGCGTGCGCGGCTCGACGAGGCCGTCGGTCTGGCCCAGGCGCTCGACCTGAAGATCGATGCGGCCGAGCTTGCGCCGCTGCGCGCCGCCATGCCGGCGACCCTGTTCGGCCGCGGCAAGGTCGAGGCCCTCGGCGCCCTGGCCGAACAGATCGGGGCCGACGTGGTGGTGGTCGACGACCAGTTGACGCCGGTGCAGCAGCGCAATCTGGAAAAGGCCTGGAGCGCCAAGGTCATCGACCGCACCGGCCTGATCCTCGAGATCTTCGCCCGGCGCGCCCGCACGCGGGAAGGGCGGCTGCAGGTCGAGCTGGCCAGGCTCGACTATGAACGCTCGCGCCTGGTGCGGACCTGGACCCACCTGGAGCGCCAGCGCGGCGGCCTGGGCAAGACCGGCGGCCCCGGCGAAACCCAGATCGAGCTCGACCGGCGCCTGATCGCCGAACGCATCGCCAAGCTCAAGCGCGAGCTGGTCGAGGTCCGGCGCACGCGCGGCCTGCATCGTTCGGCCCGCAAGAAGGCGCCTTATCCGACCATCGCGCTGGTGGGGTACACCAACGCCGGCAAGTCCACCCTGTTCAACCGCCTGACCGCCGCCGAGGTCGAGGCCAAGGACATGTTGTTCGCCACCCTCGACCCGACCCTGCGCACGGTGAGGCTGCCCGACGGGCGGCCCGCCATCCTGTCCGACACCGTCGGCTTCATCTCGGACCTGCCGCACGAGCTGGTCGAGGCTTTCCGCGCCACTCTGGAAGAGGTGCAGGAGGCCGACATCATCCTGCACGTGCGCGACATCGCCGGCCCCGACAGCCGCGCCCAGGCCGCCGATGTCGAGGCCGTGCTGGAGCAGATCGGCGCTGGCAAGGACAGCGGCCGCAAGATCGTCGAGGTCTGGAACAAGATCGACCTGCTGCCCGAGGAGGAGCAGGGCCCGACCATGGCCCGGGCGATCCGCACCCTGGACGCGGGCGACGCGCCGGCGATGGCGGTTTCGGCCGTCACCGGCGAGGGGGTCGAGCGCCTGCTGCGCCTGCTGGCCGGCATGGTCGACGACGATGCGGCGGTCGAGGCGCGGCTGTCGGCCGGCGACGGCCAGGCGCTGGCCTGGCTCTACCGCAACGGCCGCGTGGTCTCGCGCGGCGAGGACGAGGACGGCGGCGTGCTGGTGTCGGTGCGGCTGGACCGTCAGGCCCTGGGCCGCTTCGAGCGTCAGTTCCCGCAAGCCCTGCTGCGCGAAGCCGCCGAATAGCCGGCGACTGGCCGTCCGGTCAGGCCTTCTCGGCGACCTTGGCGGCGTCCCAGAGCCGGTCCATCTCGGCCAGGTCCGACTGGTCCGGCGAGCGGCCTTGCGCCGCCAGGCTGCGCTCGATGAAGGCGAAGCGGCGGGCGAACTTGGCGTTGGTCGCGCGCAGGGCGTCCTCGGGCTCGACGTCGAGCTTGCGGGCCAGGTTGGCGCACACGAACAAGAGGTCGCCAAGCTCCTCGCGGGCCTTGGCCCGATCGCCGGCGTCGATTTCGGCCTGCAGTTCGCCCAGCTCCTCGTGCAGCTTCTCGATGACCTTGGCCGGGGTCGGCCAGTCGAAGCCGACGCGGGCCGCCCGCTTGGTCAGCTTCACGGCGCGGGTGAGGGCGGGCAGGCCGGCGGGAACGTCGTCCAGCAGGCTGGCCGCGCGTCCCTTGGCGGCGCGCTCGTCGGCCTTGATGACTTCCCAGGCCTCGGTCTGCTCGGCGGAGTCGCGGTGGACGGCGTCGCCGAACACGTGCGGGTGACGGCGGACCATCTTGTCGTTGATCGCCCGCGCCACGTCGGCGAAGTCGAACGCGCCCCGCTCCTCGGCCATGCGCGCGTGGAACACCACCTGCAGGAGCAGGTCGCCCAGCTCCTCCCTGAGGTCGCGCAGATCGTCGCGCTCGATGGCGTCGGCGACCTCGTATGCTTCCTCGATGGTGTAGGGCGCTATGGTGGCGAAGGTCTGCTCCAGGTCCCATGGGCAGCCGCCGGCCGGGTCGCGCAGCCGCGCCATGATCTCCAGGAGCTGGAACAGCGGGTGGTCATTCGGCGGGGGCGTTGAGGGCATCGGCGACCGGCGGCGGGACGGGTTTCTGGGACGGCGGAGCAGCGTCCCGCTCCGCCAGCCGCGCCCGGATCTCGGCGTGGCGCGCTTCGGTCAGGGGATAGCCCACCATGACCCACGCCGCCAAGAGGCCCAGCAGTCCGGGCGCGGCCGCGTACAGCACCTGCAAGCCCAGAAGGCCGGTCTGGGTGGTGGCGGCCGGGTTGTGGGAATCGAAGCCCATGGCGCCCAGGACGATGAAGCTGGCCACGGCCAGGGCCTGGCTGACCTTCACCGTGCCGGTGAGGATGGCGTAGAGCAGGCCGGTGCGGTCGACGCCCGTGCGCAGCCGCTCCTCGTCGCCGACGTCGGCCAGCATGGCCCGCAGCAGGAACGGCGCCGCCGAATAGGGCAGGCCGGCGAAGATCAGGAACGGCGCGGCCAGCCAGAAATCGTGCTGGGGCAGCACGACCACGGCGAACTGCGCCACGGCGTAGACCACCGACGAGGCGATCAGGACCACGTGCTTGCCGAACCGCTGGGAGAGCTTGACCCATATCGGGGCGCCGACGATGGCGGCGACGAAATAGACCAGCAGCAACGCCTCCGCCGTCCCCTTGGGGAAGCCCTTGGCCTGCTCGAAATAGAAGAAGAACAGCGAACCCGCCACCGCCGGCGCCAGGCCTAGCAGGAGGTCGGCGACCAGGATGCGCAGGACGGCCGGGCGGGCGAACAGGGCGAAATAGTCGCCCAGACCGGCCTGCGCGCCATGGTCGGCCCGCGCTATGCGAGGTTCCGGCACGAAGCGCAGGGCGAGGGCCAGCATGACCGGCAGGGTGACGATGATGAACCAGCCCATGGCCTGGACGCCGCCCATCCGCCCCGTCAGGGCCGGGACGTGGTTGAGCAGCACGGGCAGCAGCAGCACCAGGATCATGCCGACGACGTTGCCGGTCTGCCAGAACGCGTAGACGCGCGAACGCTGGTTGTAGTCGGTGGAAAGGGTCGAGCCCCAGGCGATGTGGGACAGGACGCAGATCGAATAGCCGATATAGGCGGTGATCAGCCAGAACCACAGATAGGCCGGACCGACCCCGGGCTCGGCCATGAACAGCATGTAGACGGCGACCAGGACCAGCGGCGCGCCGATGGCCAGCCAGGGCTTGAAGCGGCCGATCCGCCAGTGCGTGCGGTCGAGGACCGCGCCGAACAGCGGGTCGAAGGCGATGTCGATCAGCCGGACCAGCAGGAACGCCCAGCCGACCATGCCGATGTCGAGGCCCAGCGTGGCCGTGTAGTGGTTGGGGAGATACACCACCAGGGGCAGGCCCAGGGCCGCCAGCGGCAGGGACGGACCGGCGAACGCGGCCAAGGTTGTTCGGCTGCGGCTGGTCGCCTGGGCCATGGGGTCGCCTCCACGCACTTTCTTACACGCCGTCCTGTCAGCCGGACGGTTTCCTCATCCTGCCCTGTCGCGCCCCGGCCTCGTCAAGTGAACAATGGTCAGAATCGTCAGCGCGTGGCCGGACGGTTCGGCAGCTCGCCCCGCGCAAGGCGCCCGGCGAACATGTCGAAGGCCTGTTCGGCGTCGGACCAGGTGGTGGTGGCGAACTGGTTTCGCAGGTCGGATTCGTACCAGCGATAGTTGATCGGGATGTCGCCGTTCGGCGTGACCAGACGTCCGGTGATGGTCGCCCCGCCGAGGCTGCGGCTCATCATCGACAGGCCCGCCTTGCGGCCGAGCTGGGCGAAGGTCGGGCGGCTCGGCTTGGCGTCGCTGATGACCAGCTCCAGCTTGCCGCCGTCGGGCGCGAGCCGGCCCGAGCGGTTCAGGGCGCCGGTCACCGACTTCTTCAGATCTTCGGACAGGTAGCCGAATTCGCGGGCGCCGTAGTCGTCGGCTTGCTTCTGCAGGCCGGGGCCGATGACGATGTCGATGCTCGAAACCGGCGGCGCGGGCGCGTCGGCGGCCGAGGCCGGCAGGACGCCGAGAGTGATCGCGCCCGCCGAGAAGGCGGCCGCGGCGAGGAGAGAAACAGTGCGGCGCATGGGAACCTCCATCCTTGTCGCCGCCTAAGATGGGGATCGCCGTCGCGTTCGTCCACGGGGATCGGACGGGTTCCGGGCGGCGCGACGCTTGACCTTGCGGCGCCTGAATTTGTCTTGGACTCGGGATTTGCGCCCGCCTATGCGTCGATGACCGCCACGCCGCGAGACCGAACATGAACGGCCGGACCGACCAGAGTTTTCCCGAGATCCGCGAAGCCGTCCGCAAGCTGTGCGCCGGCTTTCCGGGAGAGTACTGGCGGGCCCATGACCGTGACCGCGCCTATCCGGCCGAGTTCGTCCAGACCCTGACCCGCGAAGGGTTCCTGTCGGTCCTGATCCCGGAGGCCTATGGCGGTTCGGGCCTGGGCCTGGGCGCGGCGACGGCCGTGCTCGAGGAGATCCACCGGTCGGGCTGCAACGGCGGCGCCTGCCACGCGCAGATGTACACCATGGGCACCATCCTCAAGCACGGCTCGGCCGAGCAGAAGGCGCGCTACCTGCCGGCGGTGGCCAGCGGCGACCTGCGCCTGCAGGCGTTTGGGGTCACCGAGCCGACCAGCGGCACCGACACCTCCCGCATCCGCACCTTCGCCCGCCGCGACGGCGACGCCTATGTCGTCAACGGCCAGAAGATCTGGATCAGCCGGGCCGAGCATTCGGACCTGATGGTGCTGCTCTGCCGCACCACGCCGCGCGACGAGGCGGCCAAGCCCTCGGACGGGATGAGCGTGCTGCTGGTCGACATGCGCGAGGCGCTGGGGAACGGCCTGACCATCCGCCCGATCCGCACCATGCTGAACCACGCCACCACCGAGCTGTTCTTCGACAACCTGCGGGTGCCGGCCGCTAACCTGATCGGCGTCGAGGGCAAGGGCTTCAAGTACATCCTCGACGGCATGAACGCCGAGCGCATCCTGATCGCCGCCGAGTGCATCGGCGACGGCCGGTTCTTCATCGACCGCGCCAGCGCCTACGCCAGGGAGCGCGAGGTGTTCGGCCGGCCGATCGGCGAGAACCAGGGCGTGCAGTTCCCGATCGCCCGCGCCTACGCCCAGGTGACGGCGGCTTCGCTGATGGTCGACCACGCCGCGGCGCTGTTCGACGCCGGCCAGCCCTGCGGCTCGGAGGCGAACATGGCCAAGATGCTGGCCTCGGAGGCGTCGTGGGCGGCGGCGGACATGTGCGTCCAGACCCACGGCGGCTTCGGCTTCGCCGAGGAATACGACATCGAGCGCAAGTTCCGCGAGACGCGGCTCTATCAGGTGGCGCCGATCTCGACCAACCTGATCCTCAGCCACGTGGCCACCCACGTGCTTGGTCTGCCCAAATCGTTCTGAGCCGCGCTCAGGCGGCGCGCATCTTGCTGAGGAAGCGGCGCGCCCGTTCGGTGGACGGGGCGTCGAACAACGCCTTGGCCGGTCCCTGCTCGATGATCGCGCCGCTGTCCATGAACAGGGCCCGGTCGGCGACGTCGCGGGCGAAGTCCATCTGGTGGGTGACGATCATCAGGGTGCGCCGCTCGGCGGCCAGGTCGCGGATCACGCCCAGCACCTCGCCGACCAGTTCGGGGTCGAGGGCCGAGGTGGGCTCGTCGAACAGGATGACTTCCGGCTCCATCGCCAGGGCGCGGGCGATGGCGCAGCGCTGCTGCTGGCCGCCCGACAGCTCGCGCGGATAGGCGTCGGCGCGCTCGGCCAGCCCGACCTTGGCCAGCAGGGCCATGGCCTTCTCGTGCGCCGCGGCGGGGCGTTCGCGCCGCACCGTGACCGGCCCCTCCATGACGTTCTGCACCGCCGTGCGATGAGGGAAGAGGTTGAAGCCCTGGAAGACGAAGCCGACCCGGCCGCCGAGGGCGCGGGCCAGGGGCGTGCGGCCGCCGGCCTCGACGCCCGCCACCCGCAGCGCGCCGCCGTCCAGCGGCTCCAGCCCCGCGAGGCAGCGGAGCAGGGTGCTCTTGCCCGAGCCGCTGGGGCCGATCAGGGCGACGACCTCGCCTTCGGCGACGGACAGGTCGACGCCGTCGAGGATGACGGTCTCGCCGAAGCGCTTGATCAGGCCGCTGGCCTCGACGGCGTTCATCGGCGTCCCTCCGCCACGCGGCGCTCGACCAGTCCCTGCACGGCGGCGAGGGCGGTCGAGAGCACCCAGTAGATCGCCGCGGCCGCCAGATACATGGCGAAGATCTCGAAGGTCCGCGCGGTGATCAACTGCGCCTGCCGGAACAGTTCGGGCACCTGGATGGTGGCGGCCAGCGAGGTGTCCTTGACTAGGCCGATGAAGCTGTTGCCCAGGGGCGGGGCCGCCGTGCGCAGGGCCTGGGGCAGGATGATCCGCAGCAGGGCCTGGCGCCGGCTCATGCCCAGCACCGCCGCCGCCTCCCATTGGCCCTTGTCGATGGCGCCGATGGCGCCGCGCAGGATTTCGGACGAATAGGCCGCCACGCTCAGCGTGAAGCCGATCACCGCCGAGACCAGCGGCCCGAGCTCGATCCCGAACTGCGGCAGGCCGTAATAGATCAGGAACAGCTGCACCAGCAGCGGCGTGCCGCGGATGGCCGAGACGTAGGCGCGGGCCGGCCAGCGCAGGGCGGCGAGGGGCGACAGCCGCATCAGCGCCAGGACGAAGCCGAAACCCAGCCCCAGCACCATCGCCGAGATGCTTATCAGCACGGTGTAGCCGCAACCCTTGAGCAGCAGCGGCGCGGACTGGCCGATCAGGCGGAGGGCGTCGTCCATCGGTCAGCGGGTCGCGTCGACGCCGAACCACTTGACCGACAGGGCGGGCAGTTCGCCCGAGCGGCGCATGGCCCAGATGGCCTGGTCGACGGCGGCCTTGAGGGCGGGGTCCTTGCGGAAGACCACGCCGGCGCCCTGGGCGGCGAACGGGACCCCGGCGGCGATGAACGGCTCGCCCGATCGCTTGACGAAATCGGCGGCCACGAGCCGGTCGTTCAGCACGGCGTCGATGCGCCCGGCCTTGAGGTCCTGGTACTTGGTGGGATCGTCGTCATAGGTGCGCACCACGACCTGCGGCGCATTGGTCCGCAGCCACTGCTCGTAATTGGTGCCGAGGCCGACGCCGACCTTCTTGCCGGCGAGGTCGGCGGGGCGGGAGATGTCGCGGCGGTCGTCGCGGGTGATGATCTGGATGCCCGACACCGTATAGGGTTCGGAGAAATCGTACTTCTTCCGCCGTTCGTCGGTGATGGTGATCTGGTTGATCACCACGTCGACGCGCCCCGCCTCCAGGGCGCCGAGCAGGCCGGCGAAGGGCGTGGGTTTGAATTCGGCCTCGACGCCCATCTGGCGGGCCAGGGCCCGGGCGAAATCGACCTCGAAGCCGTCGAGCCTGCCGGCGGCGTCCTGATAGCTGAACGGCGGATAGGTGCCCTCGATCCCGACCCGCAGCGCGCCCGACTTGCGGATGCGCTCCAGGGTCGAGGCCGGCTTGGCCTGGCAGGCGGCGACGAGGGCCGACAGGCCGATCAGGATTTCGCGACGGTCGGGAACGCGCATGATCTCTTCGTGAACTGCTTCGCGGAGCAGTTCTATACGTCCTGACCGCCGGCGCCAGCGCAACGGCGAAACAGGGGGCTCCGTCGCAATTCCGTCGTATCTTGCGGCGCAGCATGTTTCTGCCCGCCAGGTCTTGACAGCATCCGGCGGGCCGGTCATTTGGCCGACGTCGGCGGATCGCTGGTCGGCCGACGCCTTCACGGAAACTCAAGACCCATGCCTAGCGACAGTAGTCGACAGAGAGCGCCGCTGAGGGCGTCCGTTCGGGCCTAGTTTCCAAGGCTCGCGCGTGACGGCCGCAGCGGCTGGACACAAGGTGAGCCATGGTATTCCTCGCTGAGGACTCCAAAGGTGCGCGCCCGCTCGCCCGCTTCGTCGGGGCGGGGGCGGCGCCCTCTTGGGCCGACATCGTCGCCTTCATCCTGCTGGCGGGCGCGGCCGTGCTGGTCGTGCACGGCGCCGAGCAGATGGGCCAGCCGCTGGCGCAGCTGCAGACCGAGCCGGTGACGCTCGATCCCGCGCGCCTGCCGGAATACGCCCTGCGGACGACGCTGCGCATGTTCGCCGCCCTGGGAGCCTCGCTGCTGTTCACCTTCACGGTGGCGACGCTGGCGGCCAAGAGCCGCAAGGCCGAGCTGGTGATCGTGCCGGCCCTGGACATCCTGCAATCGGTGCCGGTGCTGGGCTTCCTGACCTTCACCGTGACCTTCTTCATGGGGCTGTTCCCCGGACGGCAGCTGGGGGTCGAGTGCGCGGCGATCTTCGCCATCTTCACCAGCCAGGCCTGGAACATGGCCTTCAGCTTCTACCAGGCCCTGCGCACCATTCCGGGCGACCTCGACGAGGTCTCGCGGCAGTTCCGCCTGTCGCCCTGGCGGCGGTTCGTGCGGCTGGAGCTGCCGTTCGCCATGCCCGGACTGGTGTGGAACACCATGATGTCGATGTCGGGCGGCTGGTTCTTCGTGGTCGCCTCCGAGGCCATCACCGTCGGCAACACCACCGTCACCCTGCCGGGCATCGGGTCGTGGCTGGCCATCGCCATCGGGCGGGGCGACTTCGGCGCCGTCGCCCTGGCGGTCGGGGCCATGGGCGTGGTGATCGTGCTTTACGACCAGTTCCTCTTCCGGCCGATCGTGGCCTGGGCCGACAAGTTCCGCTTCGAGCAGACGGCCTCCGCCGCGCAGCCGCGCTCCTGGCTCTACGATCTCGTGCGGCGCACCCACGCCATCCGCCAGCTGCTCGCGCCGCTGTCCTGGCCGGGGCGGTGGCTGGCGTCCATCGACTGGCCGCGGCCGCACGTTCCGGCGCTGCCGAGGCTGTCGCCGGCGGCGGTGCGGGTTCTCGACCTGGCCTGGATCGTCGCCGTGGGCGCGGCGGTCAGCGCGGCGGTCTGGCTGCTGGTGGTGTTCATCGCGCCGGTGCTGAGCTGGAGAGACCTGCTGTCGACTTTCGGCCTCGGCCTCGCCACCATGGCGCGGGTGGTGGTGCTGATCGCCATCGCCAGCCTGATCTGGGTGCCGATCGGCGTCTGGATCGGCCTGCGCCCGCAATGGTCGGAGCGCCTGCAGCCGGTGGCCCAGTTCCTCGCCGCGTTCCCGGCCAACGTGCTGTTTCCCTTCGCGGTCATGGCCATCGTCGGGTTGAAGCTGAGCCCGGACGTCTGGCTGTCGCCGCTGATGGTGCTCGGCACGCAGTGGTACATCCTGTTCAACGTCATCGCCGGGGCCAGCGCCATTCCCAGCGACATGCGCGAGGCGGCCTCGATCTTCGGCCTGCGCGGCTGGCAGTGGTGGCGGCAGGTGGGGCTGCCGGGGATATTCCCCTATTATGTCACCGGCGCGCTGACGGCCTCCGGCGGGTCGTGGAACGCCAGCATCGTCGCCGAGGCGGTGTCCTGGGGGAACCGCCACCTTGAGGCGGTCGGCTTGGGATCGTTCATAGCCAAGGCCACGGCGGCGGGCGACTATCCGCGCGTCGCCCTGGGCGTGGCGGTGATGTCGGTGTTCGTCATCGCTTTCAATCGTACGCTCTGGCGGCCGCTGTACCGCTTCGCCGAGCGCCGTCTCCGTCTCGACTAGAAGGGAGCCCCGTGATGAACGCGATCCCCAAGCTGCCGCTGGTGACCGTCCGCGGCGTGCGCCACCGCTACGGCAAGCCGCAGGGCGCCAGCCTGCTGGTGCTCGACAATGTCGACCTGACCCTGTCCGAGAACGAGATCGTCGGGCTGCTCGGGCGGTCCGGCTCGGGCAAGTCGACGCTGCTGCGTTCGATCGCCGGCCTGGTCAGCCCGACCGAGGGCGTGGTCGAGCTGCCGCGCCGCGCCGGCGAGGCCGACACCACGGTCAGCATGGTGTTCCAGAGCTTCGCGCTGTTCCCCTGGCTGACGGTCATGCAGAACGTCGAGATCGGCCTGGAGGCCAAGCGGGTTCCCAAGGACGAGCGGCGCAAGCGCGCCCTGGCGGCCATCGACCTGATCGGCCTAGACGGTTTCGAGAACGCCTATCCCAAGGAGCTGTCCGGCGGCATGCGCCAGCGGGTCGGCCTGGCGCGGGCCCTGGTGGTCAATCCCTCGGTGCTGCTGATGGACGAGCCGTTCTCGGCCCTGGACGTGCTGACGGCCGAGACCCTGCGCACCGACCTTCTCGACCTGTGGTCCGAGAAGAAGATGCCGATCAAGTCGATCCTGATGGTGACGCACAACATCGAGGAGGCGGTGCTGATGTGCGACCGCATCCTGGTGTTCTCGTCGAATCCGGGCCGGGTCGTCGCCGAGATCAAGGTCGAACTGCCGCAGCCGCGCAACCGGCTCGACCCGGCTTTCCGGGCCATGGTCGAGGACATCTATGTCCGCATGACCACCCGCGCCGGACCGGGCCAGCCGCGCGACAGCTCGATCCCCGGCGTCGGCCTGGGCATGGCGTTGCCGCGGGTTTCGACCAACACCATCGCCGGCCTGATGGAGACCATCGCCGCCGCCCCCTATGACGGCAAGGCCGACCTGCCGCAGCTGGCCAGCGAACTGCAATACGAGGCCGACGAGCTGTTCCCCATCGCCGAGGTGCTGCAACTGTTGCGCTTCGCCGAACTGGAAGGCGGCGACCTCAAGCTGCTGCCGGCGGCCCGGCGCTATGTCGAGGCCGAGGTCGACGTGCGCAAGCACCTGTTCGGCCAGCACCTGCTCAGCTTCGTGCCCCTGGCCGCCCACATCCGCCGGGTCCTCGACGAGCGGCCTTCGCACCAGGCGCCCGCCCGGCGGTTCCGCGACGAGCTGGAGGACAGTATGTCCGAGGACTACGCCGCCCAGACCCTGAAGGCGGTGATCCAGTGGGGCCGCTACGCCGAAGCCTTCGCCTATGACGAGGTCGCCGACCTGTTCAGCCTCGACAACCCGATCTGAGGCCGCGGCCGGTCTCGCCGTCGTGGCCGGCCGTCGTTAAGCTGCAGATTCGCGTATTCGAAGCGGCGGGGCGATGGCGGTGATCGGGCGGCGGCATGTATTGGGCCTGGGTTTGGCCGTGGGCGCGGGCGCGGCGCTGGGGCTTTCCTCCCGGCCGTCCTGGGCCGCCAAGCAAAGCGGCCTTTCGCCCATCACCGGCGGGGTCAAGCCGATCGGACAGGCCGAGCGCCTGGCGCGGGTCGCCAAGCTTCAGGGCCTGATGCGGGCGCGGGGCTTTTCGGCGGTGCTGATCGAGCCGGGCGCCTCGATGACCTATTTCACCGGCGTGCGCTGGCATCGCAGCGAGCGCCTGACCGCCGCCCTCATCCCCGTCGAGGGCGACGCCTGCATCGTCACGCCGCACTTCGAGGAGCCTTCGGTCCGCGAGACCCTGGCCATCCCCGGCGAGGTCCGCGTCTGGCAGGAGGACGAGAACCCGCTGGCCGTCGTCGCCGCCTGGCTGCGCGAGCGCAAGCTGGCCCAGGGCGTGGTCGGGGTCGAGGAGACGGTGCGCTATTTCGCGGTCGACGGGCTGCGCAAGGTCCTGCCGGACGTCGCCGTCCGCTCGGCCGCCGAGGTGGTTCGCCCCTGCCGGATGGTCAAGTCGCAGGCCGAGCTCGACCTGATGCAGGCCGCCACCGACGTGACCATCGCCGCCTACCGGCATACCGCCGCCCAGATCCGGCGCGGCATGACGCCGGCCGACATCGCCGAGATCATGAACGGCGCCACCGAGGCCTTGGGCGGCGAGCCCGAATTCGCGCTGATCCTGCTCGGCGAGGCCAGCGCCTATCCGCACGGTTCGGGCAAGCCCCAACAGGTGCGCGACGGCGAGGTGGTGCTGATGGACTGCGGCTGCAATGTCCAGGGCTATCAATCGGACGTCTCGCGGACTCTGGTGTTCGGCGAGCCGAACAAGCGCCAGCGCGAGGTGTGGGGCCAGGTGCGCCAGGGCCAGCAGGTCGCCCTGGAGGCCGCCAGGATCGGCGCCCCGGCCGGCTCGGTCGACGACGCCGTGCGGGCCTATTACGCCAAGCTCGGCTATGGCCCCGGCTATCGGCTGCCGGGCCTTTCGCACCGCACCGGCCACGGCATCGGCCTCGACGGCCATGAGCCGGTCAACCTGGTGCACGGAGAGACGACCGCGCTGGCGGCGGGGATGTGCTTCTCGAACGAGCCGGGCCTCTATATCCCGGGCGCGTTCGGCGTTCGGCTGGAGGACTGCTTCCACATGACCGAGGCCGGGCTGCGCTGGTTCTCGACGCCGCCGACCTCGATCGACCAGCCGTTCGGCTAGCCGTCGAGGCGCGCGGGGGCGGGCGCTATTCGCAGAACACCCGGACCTTGGTCTTTTCCTGGTCGACGTCGACGCTCAGGTCGTTGAGCTGCTGGATCAGGGCCTCGACGTTCTCGGGCTTGATCTGACCGACGTCGAAGTCGATCCCGTGCTCGTTGAGGGCGCGGTTGAGCGGCGCGCGGGCGTGCGTGGGGATCAGCGCGCCCAGGCGCACGCCGGCCCGCAGCAGCTGCATCGGGACGCGGATGTTGACCTTGGTCGGGCTCTCGGCGCTGTCGTCGTCGACCAGCACGCGCAGGTACTTCGGCTGGCGTTCGGAGATGGGGAAGGAGGCGTCGGCGCCGGCGGACGCCTCGCCGCCGATGGCGACGAGCAGGCGTTCGGCCTCGTCCGTGGTGATCTTGCCTTCGGCCAGCATCTGCAGGATGCGGCGACGTTCTTCGTTCATGGCGGCGGTCCTTTCTTAGAGTAAGCGGAGGGAGAAGCTGTCGGCTCCGGTGTGGACGGTGAGCAACGCGCCTCGCGAGGCGCTGACCACGCTCCAGACGCCGGCGGCGACGAGGAGCGGGCCGAAGATTCCCAGCAGGGCCAGGGCGATCAGCAGCGGGGCGGCGAGCAGGGCCAGCGGCGCCAGCAGCAGCCACAGCAGGAACAGCGGCAGCCACAGCCGGACCGGCCGTCTGCGCGGCCGCTCGACGCGGACCAGGGCGAGCATCGGCATCATCGGCCGCTCTCCAGTTCGCGCACGGCCTGATCGGCGTCGATCTCGCCCCGCGCCAGCCGGTCGAGCACGTCGCCGCGCGAGGGGCGCGGATCGGTCTCGACCGGGTCGAGGGCCGTGGCGAGGCGGCTCAGGCGGGCCTTGATGGTGGGGTAGCTGACCCCGAACACCTGCTCCATCTCCTTGATCGAGCCGTGGCTGCGCACGAACGCGGCGATGAACACCTGATCGTCGGCCGACAGCTGCGCCAACACGGGCGGCTCGAACGCCCCTTCGATGACGATGTCCTTGGCGGTCAGGCGCACGCGCTCGATCACCATCGCCGCGCCGTGGGTGAGCTCGGTCAGTTCCTGCCAGTCACGGGTCGGTCGAGGGGGGGGCGGCATGGTCATATCTCCAGACTTGACCTACCTATAAATTATAAAAATCAATTTTGGAATTCATTTTTTTAATTCCGCCCGCCGCGTCGCAGAAAGGACAGGCCAAACGGGCGTGCTTCGTCCGTCGGCCGATCGGCCGACCCCGCGCGGAAACGGTTTGAAGGAAGTTCATGGCTCCGGCCGGAGCGCGGGGCGACGCCTTGGCGTCCTGGCCTAATAGGCCCAGTTGAAGGCGAGGCCGACCGTCCTCGGGCGCAGGGGGGTCACCTGCTGGACGCTGCGCATGCTGAACGGGTTGCCGAAGGCGAAGGTGTCGGCGGCGGTGTTCGCCGGATTGTCGACGAAGAAGGTCAGGCGCATGCGCGGGCTTTCGAGGCCCATGGACAGCCGGCCGGTGAGATAGCCCCCCATCCGCGCCGACGAGGCCTGCTCGAAGGTCAGGTGCGAGGGGCCGACATAGGCGGCCTTGGCGCCGGCGACCACGGCCAGCGACCCGGTCAGGGGGCGTCGATAGTCGACGGCGGCGCTGGCGGAGACCCGCGGCACGCCCGGAAGCCCGACGTCGTCCGCCGTGGCGGCGGTCTCGTCGCGATGGGTCAGTTCGGGGTTGTTCAGCAGCATGGCGCCGCGCAGGGTCCAGCGATCGCCCAGCCGCCAGTCGCCCTCGGCCTCGAGGCCGGAGACGACGCCGTCGCCGACATTGGCCGTATAGGGCAGGCCGGACGGCAGGTACTGGTCGCTCTGGATATTGTACCAGGTGGCGTAATAGGCCGCGGTGCGCAGGCGGATGCGGCCCCCGTTCAGGACCAGCTTGGCCCCGACCTCGAAGCTCCACAGCTCGTCGGGGCTGTAGCGTCGATCGGGCTGCGGGCCCGCGCCCGTCTCCGGGAAGACCTGGCCCGCCGGGCCGCTGGTGTTGAAGCCGCCGATCCGGTGTCCCTCCGCCGCCTGTCCATAGACGATCAGGCGATCGGAGGCCTGGAAGCTGACCACCGCCTTGGGCGCGAGATTGTCGACGTCGAAGCGTCCGTCGAACCCGCGATCGGGCGCGAGGGCCGTGGCCACGGTCGAGGCCACCCGCCGCGACGCCTGCACCGCCCGCAGGCCGCCGGTGACGCTGAGGCGCGAGGTCAGGGCGTAGGTCGCTTCACCATAGACGGCGATCTCGCCGATCTCGTCGGTGCGCACCTCGCGATAGGCGGCGGCGCCCGCGCCGGGCGGCGACCGCAGGTCCGCGGTCAGGGTCTCCTCGCCGGTCGAGAAGAACAGGCCGGCCAGCCATTGCAGACGCCCCGGCCGCGTCGAGGACAGCGTCGCCTCGGTGACGAACAGCTCCATCTTGTCGTTTTCGTCATAGGCGGCCGCGCCGGCCGCGCCGGGCAGGAAGGCGGCCAGGGCCAGGGTGGCGTCGTACCGCGAGGTCAGGCTGTGATTGACCTGCGAGGCCGAGATCTTCAGGCGGCCCCAGGCGGTCTGGCCCTCGAGGGTGGCGAAGCCGTGGTTGAAGTCGTTGTCGTGCGGCTCGCGCACGCTGTTGTCCCGCTGATACCGGCTCAGCCCGCCCTGTGCGTACTGGGTGTCGGCCGAGCTGATCCCCTGATAGGCGAGGCCGAGGCTGAGGGTCCAGTTCGGGGTCGCGGCGTAGCGCAGCGCCATGCGGCCGCCGGCCCGCGAGGTGCGGTTGACGTTCTTGAGACCGAGCCCCGCGTCGTCGATGTAGCCGCCCTGGATCTCGCTGTAGCCGACGGCCCGCACGGCCAGCCGGCCGCGGACGATGGGAATGTTGAGCATCCAGTCGACGGCGTGGCTGGGGCTTCCGGACTGGGTGAGCTGGCCCTGGGCGCCGATCGCCGCGGCCCAGCCGTCGAGATCCGGCTTGCGGGTGACCATGTGGATCACCCCGCCGATGGAGCCGGCCCCGTAGAGCGTGCCCTGAGGCCCGCGCAGGACCTCGATGCGATCCATGTCCACCAGGCGCAGGTCGGGGTCGGGTGCGTTGTAGGTGATCGGCACGTCGTCGAGATAGAGGCCGACGGTCGACTGCGTGCGGCCGGTGAAGGCGCCGTCCGACAGGCCGCGGATCAGGATCTTGTCGCGACCGGACCCCAGGTTGGTCAGGGTGATCCCGGCCAGCTGCGAGGCGAGGTCCGACAGGTCGGCCGCCCCCTGGCGCTCGAGGTCGCGCCGGCTGAGCGAGCTCAGGGCGTAGGGCGATCTGTCGATCAGCACCTCGCGCTTGGTGGCGGTGACGACCAATTCGTCCACCGGTGGCCCGGCGGCGTCCGGCCGTGGCGGCGGCGCGGGCGCGGGGCGGTCATGGCGCGGCTGCACGCGGAAGGTCCTGGCGTCGATGACCACGAAGGTGCAGCGGCCGCCGGCCAACAGCTGCGCCAACGCCGCCTCGGGCGTGAACCGGCCGCGAACCGCCCGGCTGCGGCCGCCGCAGCCGCCGGCGGCGCCGGTGTCGATGGAGACGGCGGCCTGGACCGCGAAATCGATCAGCGCCTCGCCGGTCGGCTTGGCGGGAATGTCGAAGGCGCGCGGCGGCGCGGCGGCGTGGGCCAGGGCGGGAGAACAGACGGCGACGCCGGCCAGCAGCGCCGCGCTCAGCGATCTCGGCAAGGCGTCACGGCGCCGTCGATCGTTCGCGGAGCACGATCTCGCCAGGCCGACGCTCGGCGGACACCGGGAGGAACGCCTCCAGCCGTCGGACAACCGCATCCTCCCCGTCGACCATCAGCACGCCCGAAAACTTCAGCGCCGTCACCGATCCTTCCACGCGGATAGGAGTGGCGAAATAGCGGTTCAGGTCCTCGACGATCAGGCCCAGGCTTTGGCCCTGATAGATCAACCGCCGCTCGCGCCAGGCGAAGGCTATATCGGGATCGACGGTGCGCACAACCGAAACGCCGCCGCCGTCGCGGCTCAGCTGCTGGCCGGCGGCGAGGCGGACGGGCTGGGCCGCGCCGTCGTCGGCCGGGCCGACCTCGACCACGCCGCGCCGGACGGTGACGACGAAGCGGCCGCCGTGGTTGAGGACGTCGAACTCGGTTCCCACCACCCGGATCGTCCGGTCGCCGGCGGCGATCAGGAACGGCCGTCCAGGGTCCTTGGCGACGTCGAACGCCGCCTCGGCGTCGCCCATGGTCACCCGACGGGCGTCGCGGTCGAGGCGGACCTGGATGCGCGAGCCGCTGTTGAGGCGGACCTTGCTGCCGTCGGCCAGCGCGACCAGCTGCATCTCGCCCTTGGCGGTGGCGTAGTCCACGGCCGCGCCCGTCGGTTGCTGGGCCGGGACGACGAAGACCGCCACGGCGATCCCGGCGGCGAGGGCGCCCGCCGTCGCTAGGATCGGCCAGAGGGGCCGCGAGCGCCGGGCGCGGGGCCGCAACGGCGTCGCCGGCGGCGGCGCGAGCCGCGCGCGGACATCGACGGCCTGTTCGTCGAGCTCGATCCACAGCGCCTCGACGGATTCATAGGCCGGCTGGTGCAAGGGATCGGCTTCCAGCCATTGGTGGAACGCCCGCCAGTCGGCCTCGTTCGCCTCGTCGGCCTGCAGGCGCGCGAACCAGTCGGCGGCGGCTTCCCGCGCCGCCCGCATCCCTTCGATGTCCCTCTCGCCGTTCATGATTCAGCCCGGACCTTCGCGCCGATCGGAAATCTCCGCTTGAATGACGCCGCCGCGACGACAGCGTCCGCGCAGGAATTTCGGGGGTGAGGCATTTCTGTCACGCTCATTCGCCCAGGCTCTGCACGAGATGCTTGAGGGCGGCGCTGACGTGCTTCTCGACGGCGCTGCGCGAGATCCTCAATGCGGCGGCGGTTTCGGCGTGGCTGAGCCCCTCGAACTTGTGCAGGCGGAAGGCGGCCCTGACCTGCGGCGGCAAGGCCTGGAGGGCGTCGACGATCTGTTCCAGGCGCTGCTTCGCCGCCGCCGCGTCGTCGGCGCGGGGCAGGCGGGCGACGTCCTGGCCGGCGACCACGTCGACCTCGTGCCGGCGCCAGTCGCTGTCGCGGGCGAGCGCGCGGCGGCCGGCCCGCAGATTGTCGAGCATCAGGTTGGAGCCGAGGCGGTAGAGATAGGCGCCGGGATTGCGCACCGGCGCGTCCGGCGACGTGGCGGCGACCTTGAGGAAGATGTCCTGGACAAGGTCCTCGGCCGCCGCCGTCGAGCCGAGACGGGTCGTGAAGAACCGCGTCAGTTCGTCGCGCTTCTCCAGATAGGCCCTCATCAGCGGCGTAGGCGCAGTGTCGTCCAAGGCTACCGTTCCCGGCGGTTCCGCGCGGCTGAGCGAGGCGAATCCGCGTTTCGGACCTGATCTACGACATTCCTCACGCCAGCGGCAGTCGAGCGCGGCGCGGCGCGCGTTTGAGGGGCCGCGCGGCCGGCGGCGTCATGCAAGCGGGACGCCGGGAAGGCGGTTGCGCCGCCAGGGAGCCATCGTTGATCGAAGCCAGTTTTCCGGCCGTTCTGGAGCCGCCTCGCTTCGCCGAGGCGCGCGCCGCGCTCCGGCCCTGCGAGCTGACCGTGGTGGTGCCGACCTTCAACGAGGGCCGCAACGTCGAGCGCCTCGTGGAGAAGTTGAAGGCCTGCCTCGGCGACACCGCGTGGCAGGCGATCTTCGTGGACGACGATTCCCCCGACGGGACCTCGGACATCGTCAAGCGGCTCGCCGCCGGAGACAACCGCATCCAGTGTCTGCGCCGAATCCGGCGCCGGGGCCTGGCCGGGGCGGTGATCGAGGGCGCGATGGCCAGCGCCGCGCCCTATGTGGCGGTGATCGACGGCGACCTCCAGCACGACGAGACCCTGCTGCCGGCCATGCTCGACGCGCTGCGCGAGGGCCGCGCCGATCTGGTGATCGGCAGCCGGTACCTGGACGGCGCCGGTCCCGTCGACGGCCTGCCCCCTCTGCGCCGGCTGGGCAGTCAGGCCGCGTCCTGGTTCGGCCGGCTGGCCCTGACCGCCCCCGTCACCGATCCGGTCAGCGGCTTCTTCATGATCCGCCGCACGGCGATCGAGGCGGTGGCGCCCAGGCTGTCGCCCGACGGGTTCAAGATCCTGTTCGACATCATCGCCTCGCAGCCGTCGCCGCTGCGCATCGTCGAGCTGCCCTACGGCTTTCGCGAGCGCGCCGACGGGGCCAGCAAGATGGATGGGAGGGTGGCGCTCGACTATCTCGGGCTGGTCCTGGCCAAGCGGACCCACGATCTGATCTCCCCGCGCATGCTGGTGTTCGGGCTGGTCGGCGCCAGCGGCCTGGTCGTCCATCTCGCCGTGCTGCACGGGCTGTTCGACGCCGGGCTCGGCTTCGCCTGGGCGCAATTGGCGGCGGCTCTGACCGCGATGACCTCGAACTACCTGATCAACAACGCCATCACCTATCGCGACCGCCGCAAGAAGGGCGCGGCCCTGATCCTCGGCTACCTTAAATTCTGCGCCCTGTGCTCGGTCGGTCTGGCCGCCAACGTCGCCGTCGCGGCCATGCTGCACGAGCATGTGCCCGTCTGGTGGCTGGCCGGAGCGAGCGGCGCGGCGGTCGGCTCCCTGTGGAACTATGTCAGCACTTCCGTCGCGGTTTGGTGAGGTCGCCGGCCGGGCGACGCCGGCCTCCTGGCGTCTGACGGCGCTGCTCGGCGCGGCGGTCGTGCTGCGGCTGGCGGCCGCCTGGGAGATCCCGCTGACCGAGGACGAGGCCTATTACCGCCTGTGGGCGGGGCACCTCCAGGCGGGCTATTACGACCATCCGCCGATGATCGCCTGGTGGATCCGGGTCGGGACGCTGGTCGCCGGCGACGGCCCCCTCGGCGTTCGCCTGCTGCCGGCCCTGGCCAGCGTCGCGGTCACCGCCGTCGTCTACGACCTCGCCCGGCGCCTGGGCGGCGAGCGGGCGACCGCCGAGCGGGCGGCGGTCTGGTACAACGCCGCCCTGTTGATCGGCGTCGGCGGCCAGATGGCGACGCCGGACGCGCCGGCCACCCTGTTCTGGGCGATCACCCTGGCCTGTCTCGTCCGCGTCGGCGAGCGGCCCGCGTGGTGGGGCGCGGCCGGGCTCGCCGCCGGACTGGCCTGCCTGTCGAAATATTCCGCCCTGTTCCTGGGGCCCGGCGTTCTGTTGTGGCTGGCCTCGAGCGGGCAGGGGCGACGGTGGCTGGCGCGGCCCTGGCCCTGGATCGCGGCGGCGGTCGCGGGCGCGGTGTTCGCCGTGAACGTCGTCTGGAACGCCGAGCACGGCTGGCTGTCCTTCGCCAAGCAGTTCGGCCGCGTCGCGCCCGAAGGTTTCGCCCCCGCGCATCTGTTGGAGTTTTTGAGCGTCCAGTTCGTCCTGCTCAATCCGCTGTTGGCGATCTACGCCGCGCCGGGGTTGCTCAAGGCCTGGCGCGAACGCGAGGCGGCGCAGCCGAACCTCTTCCTGGTTGTGGCGACCGGCGCGCCGTTCGCCGCCTATCTGCTGCTGCACGCCCTGCACGACCGGGTTCAGGCCCATTGGCCGGCGCCGCTCTATCCCGGTCTCGCACTTTGCGCGGCCTTCGCGGCGGCCGCCCGCGAGCCGGGGAGGCGCGAACGGGCGCTGCGGATCGGCGGCGCGGCGGCCGGACTGGTCCTGGCGGCCCTGGCGGCGGCGCATATGGCCTGGCCGGCGACCGATGTGTTCGGCCCGGGCGATCCGGCCTTGGCGATGCGGGACTGGCCAGGGTTCGCGAGCCGGCTGGCGGGCGTCGCCGACCGGCGTGACGCGGCCTGGATCGGCACCGTCAGCTACGGCCTCGCGGCCCAGCTCGACGACCAGCCCGCCACGGGGCGGCCGGTCGCGCAGCTGGCCGAGCGCGCGCGTTACGGCCCGACCGACCGGTCGTGGCGGGCCGACCTCTCCAGGCCGGGCCTGGTGGTCGATCTGAGCCGCCGCCTCGACGCCTCCGATCTCGCCGAATGTTTCGGAAGCATCCGGCCGCTGGGCCGTCTCCAGCGCGGACCGGAGGGCGCCAGGAACGGCGACTACGCCGTATTCCTCGTCTCGCGTCCGCTCAAGGACGTGCTGGATCAGGGTTGCTGGACGTCGAAACGCAAGGACGCCGGCTGACCGCGGCCGCGCCATGGCGCATTACGTATCCGTAATGTTTCCGCAGCCATCCGCGAAGGCGGAGGGCGATAGGGTCGACGGATCGGGATGGCCTGGGCGCGATGAAGATTCTGCTGATCGAAGACGACGCCGACACCTCGGCCTATGTCCGCCGCGGGCTGCGCGAGGCGGGGCATGTCGTCGAGGTCGCCGCGACGGCCGACGACGGCGCCTTCCTGGCCTCCCAGGGCAGCCACGACGTGATGATCGTCGACCGCATGATCCCCGGGGGCGACGGCCTGACGCTGGTCAAGACCTTGCGCGGCGGCGGAACGACCACGCCGGTGCTGTTCCTCACCGCCCTCGACGGGGTCAATGATCGGGTCGAGGGTCTGGAGGCCGGCGCCGACGACTATCTGGTCAAGCCCTTCGCCTTCAGCGAGCTGCTGGCGCGCGTCAACGCCCTGGGCCGTCGGCCGCCGCTCAGCCGTCCCCGGGGCACGGTGGCCGTCGCCGACCTCGAGATGGACGTGGCCCGCCGGACGGTGACGCGCGGCGGCCGCCGCATCGACCTGACGCCGCAGGAGTTCCGCCTGCTGGAGTACATGCTCGGCCACGCCGGCCAGGTGGTCACCCGCTCCATGCTGCTGGAGAAGGTCTGGGATTTCCATTTCGACCCGCAGACCAACATTGTCGACGCCCATGTCAGCCGCCTGAGGGCCAAGATCGATCGCGGCTTCGCGACCGAACTGATCCGCACGGTCCGCGGCTCCGGATACATCATCGATGTCGCCCGTTAGGTTGTTCCGCACCGCGACGGTCCGGCTGGCGGTCGGCTTCTCCGTGGTCTTCGCGACCGGTGGGCTGGTGCTGCTGATCGCGTTCTCCTGGATGGTCTCGACCTTCGTCCAGCATACGGCCGCGGACGCCCTGCGCACCGAAATGGCCGTGCTGCAGGCCGAGGCGGCCCGGCCGAACGGCGACAGCCTGGCGCGCCAGATCCGCGAGCGCGAGCAGACCCCCGCCGTCGACGCCTTCCTCTACCGCATGGAGGACGTCTCGGGCCGCCTGGTCGAGGGCGACGCCCGGCTGGCGGGACTGAGGCCCGGACCCGGAACGGTTGATCTGGTCGAGGGCGGCCTCCACGGCGCCCATGGGCGCGAGCACGAGCGCGAGACCGTCAAGATCAGGACCCTCGGCGAGCGGCTGCCCGACGGCGGCCTCTTGATCATCGGCCACAACGACCGGGCCGCCGAGGAGGTCCGCGAATGGATGTGGAAGGCCGCGCTGTGGGGCGGCGTCGGCGTGGTGCTCCTGGCGCTGGCCGGCGGCGCCGTGGCTGGCTGGGTCTTCCTTCAGCGTCTGGAGCGGTTGAACGCCGCCGCCGCCCGCATCATGGACGGCCGCCTGGACGAGCGCATGCCGCAGGTGGGCCTGGGCGACGAGTTCGACCGGCTGTCGGTCAACCTCAACGCCATGCTCGACCGCATCCAGGCCCTGATGGAGGGCTTCCGGCAGGTGTCGAGCGACGTCGCCCACGACCTGCGCACGCCGTTGGCGCGCCTGCGGCAGAAATTGGAGCAGGCCCGCCAGACGGCGACCTCGACGACCGACTACGAGGCCGCCGTGGATGCGGCCATGGCCGAGATGGACCAGTTGCTGGCCACCTTCGGCGCCGTGCTGCGGATCAGCCAGATCGAGGCTGGCGACGGCCGCGATCATTTCGGCGACGTCGACCTGTCGGCCGTCCTGGAGCGCCTGCGCCAGGCCTACGAGCCGGCGGCCGAGGACAGCGGCCGCGCTCTGCTCGGCGAGATCGCGCCGGGGCTCGTCGTCAGGGGCGATGGCGACCTGCTGGTCCAGGCCTTCGCTAATCTGGTCGAGAACGCGCTGAAGCATGCGCCGCCTGGCTCAAAGGTGACCGTCGGCCTGCGCCGGGGCGAGGACGGGGCGGCGACGGCCTTCGTCGCCGACGACGGTCCGGGCGTTCCGGAGGAAGAGCGCGAGCGGGTGGTGCGGCGCTTCTACCGGCTCGACCGCAGCCGCAGCACGCCGGGGGCCGGGCTGGGGCTGTCGCTGGTGGCGGCGGTCGCCGGCCTGCATGGCTTGGCCTGGCGCCTGACCGACAACCATCCCGGACTTCGGGTCGAACTGGTCTTTTCTGTGATTGGAGATGCGGCGCGTGGCTGAACACCGACGGCGAATCCCGCGGCCGGGCCGCGTGGCGATCTTGGGCGGCCTTTGCCTGACCGCGCTGGCCGGCTGCGTGCATTACGCGCCGAAGCCGATCGACCACGCCGCCTTTCCGACCGCGCTGGAGGCCCGCAAGCTGACGCCTCCGGCCGAGGGGGCCTGGACGCAGGCCGACCTGGTTCAGGCCGCCCTGGCCGGATCACCCCAGGTGACCGAGGCCGCCGCCAGCTACCGGCTGGCCCAGGCGACGGCGCGCAAGGCCCGCGTCGGCCCGCCGATGACCATGTCGCTGACCGTTCAGTATGCGTACGATTCCGGTCCGGTCTCGCCCTGGCTCTATGGCTTCACCAGCGACATCCCGCTCGATGTCGGGGCGCGGCGCTCCAGCCGGTTGACCACCGCCGACCTGGTCGCGCTGCAGGCGTTCTACGACTACGCCGAGGCGATCTGGACGACGCGGACCAGTCTGCGGCGCGCCGTCGTCGAACGGATGTCGGCCGACCGCGAGGCCGTCCTGCTCGAACGCCTCGTCGAACTGCGCCGGGGCAGGGCGGCGCGGCTCGTCGACCGGGTGACGACCGGCGAGGACGCGCGGCCGGCCGGGCTCGCCGCCGAGGCCGATCTCGCCGCCGCCGAGCGCCGGCTGGACGAAGCTCACGCCCGGCGGACGGCGGCCGACATCGCGCTGGCCAAGGCGCTGGGCGTCACGCCGGCCGTGGCCGCGAGCCAGACCCTGAAGCTTGTGGAGGCGGCCCCGCCGTCGGGCCCGGCGCTGGCCGAGGCGCGCCGTGGCGCGGTGCTCGGCCGCTGGGACGTGCTGCGGGCGATCGCCGACTACGACCAGGCCGAGGCCGCCCTGCGGCTGGAGGTGGCCCGGCAGTATCCGGAAGTCCACCTGGGGCCGGCCTACAACTGGGACCAGGGCGTGACCAAGCTGCCCTTCAACCTCAACCTGATCCTGCCGCCGTCCGACCTCAACCGTTCGGCGATCGCCGAGGCCGAGGCGCGCCGCGCCCAGGCCGGGCGCAAGCTTGAGACCGCGCAGGCGACCGTGCTGAACGGCGTCGACGCCGCCGTCGCCGGGCTCAAGGCGGCGGCGGCGGCCAGCCGTCGCGCCGAGACCCAGGACCTGCCGGTCGCCCGGCGAACGGCGGCCTCCGCCGCCAGGGCGGTCAAGGCCGGGGAACTGGACGGCGTCGACCTGCTGGCGGCCCAGGCCGCCGAGGTGGAGGCCGAGCTGACGGCGCTGGGCTATGCGCGCGGTGTCATGACGGCCGAGATCGATCTTGAAGACGCGTTGCGACGTCCGGCGGACGACCGCGAGGCGGCGGCGTTGCGCGCCGCTCTGCAACAGACAGGAGCTCAATCATGATCCCCGCGCCGCGATATCGCGCGCTGCTCGCCGCGCTCGCCTGCATGACGGCCGGCGCCGCGGCGGCGGCCGAGCCGTCCGCCCTCGAGCTCGACGCGGCCGCCCAGCACCGCCTGGGCGTGGCGGTCAGTCCGTTAGCCGCGGCGACGCGCAGCGCCAGGGCCGACGGCTTGGCCCGCGTGCTGGACGCCGGTCCCCTGGCCGTGCTGGACGCCGACATCGCCGCCGCGTCCGCCGCCGCGAGCGCCTCCAGGGCCGAGGCCGACCGGACCCGCGCCCTGCACGCGGCCGACGCCGCCATGTCCGCCAAGGCCATGGAGGCCGCCGCCGCCCAGGCCCGCGCCGACGCCGCCAAGCTGACCCTGCTGCGTCGTCGCCTGGACCTGGAGTGGGGGCCGGCGATCGGCCGCCTGTCCGACGCCCGGCGCGGCGCCCTGATCGGCGACCTCGCGGCCGGTCGCGCCGCCCTGGTGCGCATCGACAGCGCCCGGGGCGAGGGGCAGGGCGCGTCAGGTCCGGTCGAGATCGACCTCGGCCCGCTCGGGCGGGCGACGGCCGTGGTGCTGGGACCGGCCCGCGCCGCCGAGGCCCGGCTGCAGTCTCCCGGCGTGATCGGCAAGGTGACCGGTCCGCAGGCCTCCCGGCTGGCGGCCGGCCTGACCGCGCCAGCCCGCCTGTCGGGCGGCAAGGCCGCCGGCGGCGTGATGTTGCCGCGCGGCGCGCTGCTGCGGGCGGAAGGAACGGTCTTCGTCTATGTCCGCACCGCGCCGACGCGGTTCGAACGCCGCGTGGTCGAGGGCGGGACGCCCGATCCCGCCGGACTGTTCGTGACCTCCGGCTTTCGGCCCGGCGAGGCGGTCGCCGTCTCCGGCGGCGCGGCCCTGCTGACCGCCGAACACAAGGCGGCCGACAAGGCCGCCGAGAAGGGCGCGGACTGATGCTCAGCGCCGTCGTCCGCTGGTCGCTGCAGCGACCCCGTCTCATCGCCGTCGCGGCCGTGCTGCTGGCGGCCTACGGCGCGCTGGTGCTGCATCGCGCCAAGTTCGACGTCTTCCCGGATTTCGTGCCCGCCCAGGTCGAGGTCCAGACCGAAGCGCCCGGCCTCGCCGCCGAGCAGGTGGAGCAACTGGTCACCCGGCCAGTCGAGCAGGCGGTCAACGGCGCCTCCGGCGTGGCGGCCGTCCGCTCGCAGTCCATGCAAGGGCTGTCCGTGGTGTCGGTGACCTTCGCCGACGGCGCCGACCCCTACCGGGCCCGGCAGATCGTCTCGGAAAGCCTCGGCGAGGCGGCGAGCGGCCTGCCGGCCGGCGTCAAGTCGCCCAAGGTCGCGCCGCTGACCTCGTCGACCATGGACCTGCTGAAGATCGGGTTCACCAGCGACAAGCTGAGCCCGGCCCAGTTGCGCGACCTGGTGCAGTGGACGATCCGGCCGCGCCTGATGTCGACGCCGGGCGTGGCGCGGGCCACCGTCTACGGCGGCGAGGTGCGGCGCATCGAGGCCCGGGTCCGCCCGGCCGATCTCGCCGCCCACGATCTCAGCCTCGCCGACGTGGCCGCGGCGGTGCGGCGTTCGACGGGCGTCAGCGGCGGCGGCTTCATCGACACGCCGCAGCAACGGGTGCTGATCGAGCCGCGCGGCCAGGCGGTCACCGCCGCCGACGTCGCCGCCGGCCTGATCCCCGGGGCCGCCGGGCCGCCGGTCCGCATCGGCGACGTCGCCGACGTCGCCGAGGGACCGTCGCCGGACGTGGGCGGGGCCCTGATCATGGGCAAGCCCGGCGTGCTGATCAGCTTGTCCAGCCAGTACGGGGCCAACACCCTGGCCGCCACCCGCGCCGTCGAGGCCGCCCTGGCCGAGCTCAAGCCCGCCCTGGACGCCCAGGGCGTCAAGATGGACGCCAATCTTCATCGGCCGGCGAACTTCATCGAGTCCGCCCTTGGCGGCATCGGCGAGGACCTCGTCGTCGGCATGGCGTTCATCGCCCTGGTGCTGTTCCTGTTCATGCGCGACCTGCGCACCGTGCTGGTGTCCTTCGTCAGCATTCCCCTGTCGCTGCTGACGGCGGTGATCGTCCTCGACGCCATGGGCTGGACCATCAACACCATGACCCTGGGCGGTCTGGCGGTGGCGTTGGGCGTGGTGGTCGACGACGCCGTCATCGACGTCGAGAACATCGTCCGCCGCCTGCGGGCGTCGGCCGGCGGCGGGCTCGACCCCGCCGAGGTGGTTCTGGCCGCCGCCGTCGAGGTGCGCGCGCCGGTGATCTACGCCACCTTCGTGGTGGCCCTGACCCTGGCGCCGGTGCTGTTGCTGCATGGCCTGCAAGGCGCCTTCTTCGCGCCGATGGCCGCGTCGTTCATCGTCGCCACCCTGGCGTCGCTGGCGGTGGCGATCATGGTCACGCCGCCGCTGACCCTGCTGCTCCTGCGCAACACCCGCGTGCACGCCGAACCGGCCTTCATCGTTCGCGCCAAGACTTGGCACGAGGGCCTGCTGCGCCGCATCTGCGGACGGCCGTTGATCGCGGTCGGCGCCGGCGTCGCGGCCTTGGCCGTGGCGGCCGGCGGACTGGCGCTGTTCAAGTCCGAACTGCTACCGTCGTTCCGCGAAGGGCATTTCGTCCTGGGCGTTTCGGCCGAACCCGGCTCGTCGCTGGCGGTGATGCGCCAGTACGGCCAGAACATCAGCCGCGACCTGCTGGCCATTCCCGGCGTCCAGAGCGTCGAGCAGCAGGTCGGCCGCGCCGAGGGCGGCGAGGACAATTTCGGCACCGAGCGCAGCGAGTTCCATGTCGAACTGGCCCCCGGCCTGTCGGGCGCCCGCCAGGACGAGATCCAGAAGCAGATCCACGAGGTCCTCGACAGTTATCCGGGACTGGAGGCCGAGGTGCTGACCTTCCTCGGCGACCGCATCGGCGAGTCGATCTCCGGCGAGACCGCCTCCCTGGCGATCAGCATCTTCGGCGACGACCTCGACGCGCTCGACCGCGCCGCCAAGGATGTCGCCGGCGTGCTGGGCTCGGTTCCGGGCGCGGTGGGCGTCAAGCTCCAGACCCCGCCCCAGACCCCCGTGGTCCGCGTCGATCTCGACTTCTCGCGACTGGCCTATTTCGGCCTGTCGTCGGCCGACGTGCTGGAGGCGATCCGGGCGGCCTATCAGGGCGAGGCGGCGGCGCAGATCTACAGCCAGAGCCGCACGCTCGACATCGCCGTGACCACCGCCCCCGAGCTTCGGCAGGACCCCGAGGCGGTCGGCGACCTGCTGATCCGCGGCGCCAACGGCGCGACCACGCCGCTTCGCCAGGTGGCCAAGGTCTATCTGACCGACGGCCGCACGGTCATCTCCCATGACGGGGGACGCCGGCGCCAGGTGGTCACCGCCAATCCGCCGCCGGGCGAGGCTGCGCGCGTGGCCAAGCTGGCGCGGGCCGCCATCGCCGAAAAGGTCAAGCTGCCCCCGGGCGTCTATCTCGAATACGCCGGGGCGGCCGAGGGCATGAAGGCCGCGCAGCAGGAGTTGACGTTCAACGTGCTCCTGGCCGCGGGGGGCATCGTCGCCCTGTTGCTGATCGCCTTCGGCGGCGGCCGCGCCGTGGCCCTGATCCTCGGGTCGGCGCCGTTCGCCATGGTCGGCGGGGTGGTGGCGGTGGCGGTCAGCGGCGCCAGCCTGTCGCTGGGATCGCTGGTCGGGTTCGTCACCCTGTTCGGCGTGGCGGCGCGCAACGCCATCCTGCTGGTCTCGCACGTCGAACATCTGGTCGAGGTCGAGGGCTGCGACTGGTCGTTGGAGACGGTGCTGCGGGCGACCCGCGAGCGGGTGACGCCGATCCTGATGACCGCCCTGGTCACGGCCCTCGGCCTCGCGCCGCTGGCGGTGCAGACAGGCCAGGCCGGGCGGGAGATCCAGGGGCCGATGGCCGTGGTCATCCTGGGCGGACTGCTGACTTCGACGGCGATGAGCCTGCTGCTCGCGCCGGCGCTGATCTGGCGCTTCTGGCGACCCAAGCCGCCGAAGCGACAGGCGACGGGCGGCGTGCTGGCCGTGCCCGCCGGTTCCTGAACTTCGACCCCCCAAAGACAAGATCGCAAAAGGAGAGGCTCCATGCGGAATGGTTTGATCTGGACGATGGCGAGCGCGCTGGCCCTGGCCGCCGCGGCGAGCGCGCAGGCGGCGCCCGCCGCCAAGCCCGCCGGCAAGCACAGGGTGCTGGCGCGCATCGCAGGCCCGGACGGCGGCTGGGACTATGCTGCGGTCGACGCCGTCAACGGCCGGGTGCTGGTCAGCCGCGGCGACGGCGTCACGGCCGTCGACCTGAAGACCGGCGCGGTGACCCCCAAGCTGGTTTCCGGCTCGCGGGTCCACACCAGCCTGCCGGTGAACGATGGCGCCGAGATCATGCTGACCAACGGCGCGACCAACGAGGTGGCGTTCGTGAACGCCAAGACCGGCGCGCCGGCGGCGACGGTGGCGGTCGGCAAGAACCCGGACGCGGCGGCCGTGGACGCCAAGTCGGGCCTCGTCCTGGTCATGAACCACACCGGCGGCGACATCACCCTGATCGATCCCAAGGCTCACAAGGCGGTGGGCGTCATCCCCGTCGGCGGCAAGCTCGAAGCGGCGGCGACGGACGGCGAGGGCAGGGCCTATGTCAACGTCGAGGACAAGGGCGAGGTCGCGGTCGTCGACATCGCCAAGCGCGCCGTGGTGGCCCGCTATAAGCCGGCCGGCTGCGAAGGCCCGACCGGGATCGTCTACGTCCCCGCCGGCGGGCGGCTGATCACGGCCTGCGACGGCGCGGCGGTCGTGCTGTCGGCCAAGACCGGCCGCGTGCTGCAGACGGTGAAGACCGGCGGCGGCGTCGACAGCCTGGCCTATGACAAGGCGCGCGGCCTGGTCTTCGCTCCAGCCGGCGACGACGGCTCGCTGACGATCATGGCGATCGGCCCCAAGGTGACCGTGGCTGAGACCGTGGCGACGCAGAAGAGCGCGCGGACCATCGCCCTGGACGAACAGAGCGGCCGCGTCTACCTGCCCGCCGCCGAGCATCTGCCGGCGGCCGGCGGCGAGCGGCCCCAGGTCAAGCCGGGCAGCTTCGTGGTCCTGGTGGTCGGCCGCTGATGGAGATCGACCCGGCCGGCGCCGTTCAGGCGTGGGCCGGGTCGACGTCCGCCGTCAGGTTGATGGTCAACACCCGGCAAACCCCGGGGCTGGCGGCGATGTAGGCGTGGCCCATGGTGCTGTCGAAATAGATCGAGTCGCCTTCCTCCAGCCGGGTCGGGGCGTAGTACTCGGTGTGAAGGTCGACCGAGCCCTTGAGCACGATGGCGAACTCCTCGCCCGGGTGGCGGGCCAGTTCGCCGAACTCCTCGATCGACCGGGCCCGCAGGTCGGCGACGACCGGGACGAACTGCTTCCGCAAAAGGTCGGCGGCTGGATAGAGGTGGAAATAGTTGTCCGTGGTGATGCTGGCGCCTTCGCCGGCGCGGGTGATGCTGCGCCGCCCGGCTCCGCCGCCGCCGCTGCTCGGCGCCGCCTGGTTGGGCGCGGCCGAGAACAGGTCGGCGAGGTCGAGCCCCAGTCCCCGGCTGATCTTGACCAGCTTGTCGTAGGTCAGGGCGACCTTGTTGTTCTCGATCTTGGACAGCAGCGGCACCGCCAGCCCGGTCCTCTGCGACACCTCGGCCAGGGTCCAGTCGCGCTCGCGGCGGACGGCGCGCAGCGTGGCGCCCATGTTCGCGGAGGCGGCGACGTCGGCCGGGGGCTTGGTTCGGGAGCGGGAGGATACGGTCTTCATGGATCGATTCAGGGCCTTTCTTCCGTGTCAGCCTAGTCCGCCGGGGCGGTCAAGGGACCGGCGGCGGTCCGGACGGCCTGCCGCCGGGCCTCGGCCCGACGATCCGCCGTCCGGGCGGCGAACAAGAACAGCGCGATCCCGGCGACGACGGCCGGAATGATGACGGTGACCAGGGCGGGCCCGAGAGCCTGCTCGCTATGATAGAGCCGGTCGGTGGCCAGCGCGACAAGCGTGGGGGCGAGGCCGAGGCCGAGAAAGCCGCCGAAGAAATAGACCAGCGACACGCCGAAGGCCCGCAGGCGGCTGGGCAGCAGGTCCTGGAGCACGGTGGCGAAGGTCAGTTCGGCGGTGAGCAGGGCGAGGCCGAGCACGGCGGAGCCTGCGACCGTGACGCCGACGAGCTTGCCGAGCAGCAGCAGCACGGCCGGCAGGGCCACGAGCAGGGGCAGGGCCGGCGCGGCCAGCCGGCGGGCGTCGGTTCCCCGCCGGGCCATGGCGGCGATCCGCACCGCCGCCAGCGGGGCGACCAGGCCGACGCCGATGGCGACCGCCCCGAACAGGTCCGCCGCTCCCGGCGCGTCCATTCCGAGGGAGCGGATGAACAGGGTCGGCGTCCACGACAGCTGCGCCCAGTCGGCGATCATGACGAAGGCGATGGCGGCGTAGCCGAGGACCAGGGCCGGCAGGTTGAGGCGCGCGCCGGCGCCGGCGCCGTCGTCCTCAGGGCGCGAGGCGGCGTCGTCGCGTCGGCGCTGCGGGCGGCCCAGGACCAGCAGGAGCAGCAGGGCGATCAGGAAGGCGGGCGCTCCGGCCAGCACCAGCGTCATCCGCCAGGGCGCCAGAGCGGTCAGTCCGAGCGCGTGGACGAGGCGCAGCAGCTCGCCGCCGATGAGCAGCCCGGCGCCGGGGCCGACCCCCACGCCGACGAACAGCATGGCGGTCGGGGCCGCCCGCCGCTCGGCCGGGAAGAGGTCCGAGATCAGGGCCAGGGCCGACGGCAGCAGCGCCGCTTCGCCGAACCCGATCAGCGCCCGCGCCGCGGCGAGGCCGCCGTAGCTGGACGCCAGGCCGCCGGCGATGGTGGCCGCCCCCCAGACGACCATGCCGCCGACCAGCACCGCGCGGCGCGACACCCGGTCGCTGAGCCAGGCCAGCGGCGGGCTGGCGCAGGCGTAGACCAGGGCGAAGGCCGCGCCTTGCAGCAGGCTGAACTGGGTGTCGCTGAGGCCGAGGTCCTGGCGGATCGGCTGCACCAGCAGGTTCAGGATCAGGCGGTCCGTATAGGACAGCAGCACCGCCGCCGTGAGCAGGACCGCCGCCGTCCAGGCGGCGAGATCGGGCTTGGCGCCGCCGTGGGCCGCTTGGTCGCGCTGCATGTTCGTGCCTCCCCGGAGCGCGCGTCCCGCCGGCGGGACGGCGACGCGCCGCCAAATAGTTATAGATATTTTCTTCTAAGGAAATATTTTTTGCATTCAGGCGTCGGCGCGAGGGGCGGCGACCCGGGGCCAGTAGCGCAGCGGGCGTCTTTGGAACGGGATCGCCCGGGCGTCGGTGACCAGCGACCCCGGGCCGGCGATCGACAGAATGCGGCTGGCGACGGGGGCGTAGCCGGCGCGGAAGTGGTTGAAGGACTTGACCACGACCAGCCGCTGGCCGGCGACGTCCAGACCCAGCTCGGCGAACATGGCCGGATCGAGCGCCTGCATCCGCAGCGAGGTGAGCAGGACATGCACGCCGGCGCCGTCGATCTCGACCAGGGCCGAGGCGCCGTAACGGGCGGCGTCGCCCCACAGGCCGGGGGTCTTGAGGTCCTCGCTCAGGCCCTTGACCGTGATCTCCAGGTCGACCGGCGCGCCGGAATGGACCCCGCACTTGCCGCCCACCCGCAGGGGCAGCCGCGCCCCGAGGCCGGCGGCGCGGCAGATCGCGACGGCCATCGGGTCCCACAACGGCCCCAGCGCCGCGTCCCGCACCCCGCGCTCGATCAGTCGCCGCAGGACATAGGTCGAATCGCCGGGGGCGCCGCCGCCGGTGTTGTCGGCGGCGTCGGCGACGACGACCGGTCCGGCCGGCGAGGCGAGAGCCTGGTCGAGCGCCTCGTCAAGGCCGAGGCCGGCGTCCTCGGTGTCCTCGCGGATCTCCCACAGGGCGTCGGCGAGTTCCTCGGCCATGCGCGCGGCCGCGCCGGCGTCGCCGTCGGCGTAGACCAGCATCCTGGCGCCGTTGTCGGGCACGTCGCCCCAGGGAAAGCCGTGGATGAAGCTGACCGAGACGGCCTGGCCGCGCTCAAGGTCGAGGCAGCGGCCGACCAGGCCGCGGACGCTGTCGCGCTGGGTGAAGTAGTTGCCGACCATGCGGCAGTCGTGGACGGCGGGGCGCGGGTCGATCCGGCCGTCCACGACGTCGATCATCAGCCGGTAGAGGTCGGCCGCCCGCTCCTGGATGTCGGTGTGAGGGTATTCCTTGTAGGCGATCAGCAGGTCGGCGCCCGCGACCATGGCCTCGCTGAGGTGGGCGTGCGGGTCGAGCTCGACCCCGATGCGGACCCGGGGACCAAGGGCTCGTCGCAGATGGGCCAGCAGGTCGCCCTCGCAGTCGTCATAGCCGTCGGCGACCATGGCGCCGTGGAGGTGCAGCAGGCACAGATCGAACGGGCCGCGCGCGACCGCGTCGCGGACGATCTCGTCGCGCAGGGTCTCGTAGACGCTCCTGGCCGTCAGTCCGGCTGGAGCGGCGAAGGCGATGACGCTGTGGACGAACTCGTGGCCGTCCCGTTCGGCCAGGTCCTTCCACAACAGGGCGGGCCCCGCCCACAGCGACGGCTGCAGCGGCGCGTCGGCGCGCTGGAGGCCGAAGGCCTCGAACTCCGCCCAGCCGGTGGGCAGGGGCGAGAAGGTGTTGGTCTCGGTGGCGAGACCGGCCGTGAAGATGCGCATGGGGCCGCCTTGATTCGAGCCGCAGTCAGGAACGCGAAGCGTCGGCGTCGCGACGGCGCGGCATGCTGACCACGCCCTGCGCCAGAAGCTGCACGCCGCCGCGCAAGGTGTACATGCCGTCGTCGACATCGACGTGGAGGACCGCGCCGCTGGGCTGCCTGACCCTCAAGGGGCGGCTGTCGGCGCCGGAGGCGTGCAGCGCGACGGCGCCCGAGCCGCACGAGGTCTCCATCACCGTGGTGCCGGAGGCGACGACGTGGACCAGCGGGGTCAGGCGCGCCTCGTCGGGCGCTTCCGGGCGATAGCGCATCAGGCCGAACGCCTCGGCGCGCTCTCCCGCGGCGATCGCTTCGGCCATCAGCGTCGACAGGCGCTCGGCGTCGGCGGCCGGATCGCTGGGCGAATCCCCGGCCGCCTCGACGAAGTGCACGATGCCGGGCAGCCGGACCGTCGCCAGGTCCGGGGACGGGCGGCGCACATGCGGTCGAAGCGGCAGGCGGACGACGACCTCGGCGTCGTGCGCGTCTCCTCGCGCCGCCGCCGTGACCTCGACCATCGATTCGGCGCCGCTGGTCTCGACCAGGAAGGGCGTGGCGGCCGCCTCGTCGGACCCGTCGAGCCCCAGCAGCAGGCCGTAGGCCCTCAGCGCGTTCAGGCACAGCTCGCCGCCCATCATCACCATGCGGCCTTGCGCGTCGGGCGAGCGCGGCGTCTCGATGAAGCCGACCTGTTCGCCGCCCAGATAGGGCTCGCTCATCAGGGCCGCGCCGAGAAATCCGTACTGTTCCGGGCTGATCAGGCGCTCGCGATTGTCGATCAGGATCGTCGGATTGCCCTCCGGAAAGAGCTTGTGGAAGGGAAGGCGGGTCATGGCGGTTCCGGTTCACGCGTCGACGGGACCGACCCTCGGTCGCGTCGTCAGGCTCGAATGCATATCGAGACGTGAAAAATTGGCAATATATTTTCTGAATGAGAAAATTTATTGACGCGAGCTTCAGCGTGTGCGCGCCATAGGGGGAAGCTTGAACGTCGCGCCAAGAACGCGAGAGGGGAAACACAATGCACCACCGTCACGGGCGCGCGCGCCTGGTTCGCACCGGCTCATACTTGGTTCTGGCCGCGGCGGCGCTGCTCGCCGCGCCGCCGGCGGGCGCCGAGGAGGCGGCCCCGAAGGCCGCCGGGGCGGCGGCTCCGGCCAGCGTGGAGGAGGTGGTGGTGACCAGCCGGCGCATGTTCCTCAGCGCCGACACCAGCGGCGCGACCAACCTGCCCATTCCGATCGAAAAGGTGCCGCAGTCGATCAGCCTGGTCAGCGCCGACTTCCTCGACGTCGCCGACCTGAAGACGCTGGGCCAGGTGGCGGACTACACGCCAGGCGCCATCCAGGCGGGGAACCCCGAGGGTTTCGCCTCGGTCGTCAAACTGCGCGGCTTCGCCGCGGGCAAGTCGATCGACGGGCTGAACATCTCGACCGGCAGCTATGAGCACGACTACGCGATCTACGACCGCATGGAGTTCGTCAAAGGACCGTCCTCGGTGATCTACGGCGTCTCCAGTCCAGGCGGCCTGGTGAATTTCGTCACCAAGGGCGCCGGCGCCAGCACGCCCGACTACGTGTCCGCCCAGATCGGCAGCTGGAGCAACTACCGGCTGGAGGGGCAGGCGGCTCGCGCCCTCGATTCCGAAGGGCGGACGCGAGCGATCGTCAACCTGGTCCGCGACGCCGGCGACGGCTTCATCAACAAGACCGAGCACGAAGTCACCTCGATCTACGGCGGCCTCGACACCGTGCTGACCGACACGGTCACCGCCTACGCCCACGGCGGCTACGTGCACAACGTCCGCACCGCCTTCGACGGCATCCCGACCCTGCCCGACGGCTCCCCGGCGCCGGTGTCGCGCTCGTTCTTCATCGGCAGCCCCGACGCCAAGCTGACCACCGACGTCTATTATCTGAGCAGCGGGGTGAACTGGCGCGCGACGCCCATGCTCGACGTCAACCTGAAGGCCAACTATCAGGATACGCGTTCGGACGGCCTCGCCCCGTACGCCCTGGCCCTGCAGCCGAACGGCGATCTGCTGATGACCGCCCAGGCCTACAAGCGCCACGACACCCGCGACATCGGCCTGTCGGCCACCTCGGTCTACCGGCTGGACGATCTGGGCCTGACCGGCAGCTTCGTCTCGCTGGCGGCGCTCTATCAGGAAACCCAGTTGCGCGATCAGCAACAGCCTTACCTGTTCAACGGTCAGGTGGCGGCGCGCGGCAACATCTTCGCCGGTGAAGACGCCCTGTCCCGGCTGTTCGAAAGCGGAGTCTACGGGACGCCCGACCCGCTCAATCAGAACACCACCCGCACCCTGACCCTGTCGGGCCAGTCGGTGATCAAGCTGACGGACAAGCTGTCGGCGCTGGTGGGGGCTTCGTGGTCGCGGCCGAGAGCCGTCGTCGCCGTCGGCAGCGTGGAGACCAAGTACAACTTCGAATCCCAGACCAGCTACCGCGTCGGCCTGACCTACGAGGTCACGCCGCAGACCAACGCCTATCTGTCCTTCAGCCAGTCGTTCAATCCGCAGCAATTCCAGGACGTCAACGGCGCGGTGCTGCCGCCGCTGATCGGCGAGCAGTACGAGGCCGGGGTGAAGTACCGCACGGCGAACGGCCGTCTGCTGCTGTCGGGCGCGGTCTACCAGATCACCCAGGAGAACGAGGCTCAGTACGCCGCCACCGTCAATAACTTCGACCGTTTCCGCGCCTTGGGCGAAGTCAGGCACCGCGGCGTCGAACTACAGGCGCTGGGCCGCTTGACGCCGCAATGGGAGATCAGCGCCGGCTACGCCTATCTCGACGCCGAGGTCACCCGCGACGCCAACCAGGCCATCGTCGGAGCGCAGCGCCTGTTCCTGCCGGAGCATACCGCCAGCCTGTTCACCACCTACGCCTTCGACGGCGGCCGGCTCGACGGCTGGTCCTTCGGCGGCGGCGGCCGCTATGTCAGCGCCGAGCGAACCTCTTACGACCGCTCGACCCGCGACATTCCTGGCTATTTCCTGGTCGACGCCGTGGTCAGCTACCGGATCGACGACGTGACCGTGCAGCTCAATGTCCGGAATTTGTTCGACAAGCGCTACTTCACCAACAACTACAATACGCTGGTGTATGGCAACACGCCGGGAGAGCCGACCAATGTCAGCCTGTCGGTGAAGTGGGCCTTCGGGCCGAGGAAGTCGAGCCGGTGAATCTCAGCGCCGGCGAGGGAGGGGGCGTGATGCGGAGCTTGCGGACCTGGCTGGCGCGGGTCGCCGCCGTGGCGGCCCTCGCCGGGGCGTGGGCGGGGGCGGCTTTGGCCGAACCCGCCGACGGCGCGGCGCGGCTGGACCGGGCCTTCGAGGCCATCGAGCGGCAGATGGCGCGCTCGCCGTCTCCGGGCCTGGTGGTGGCGGTCTCCGACCGCGCCCGCACGCTCAAGGTGATGGCTCGCGGCTACGCCGACCTCAAGGCCGGCAAGCCGATGACGCCGCAAGCGCTGTTCCCGATCGGATCGCTGTCGAAGTCGTTCACGGCGGCGGCGTTGATGGCCGACTACGACGAAGGCCGGTTCGATCCCAACCGTCCTTTCCAGGCCTATCTGCCCTGGTTCTCCCTTCAGTCGAAGACCGAGGCGGTGACCGGGGCGCGGCTGATGTCGCACACCGCCGGCCTGCCCTATTACCGGCCAGACCTGGCCTCGGCGCCCTATGCGGCCTACGCCATGCGCGAGGTCGAGCCCGCCTATGAGCCTGGCGCGCGCTTCTGGTATTCGAACATCGGCTACCAGGTCCTGGGCTACGCCCTGGAGCGCATCGACGGCCAGCCCTATCCCGACATCGTCGCCCGCCGGCTGTTCCGGCCGCTGGGCATGGCGGCCAGCGCGGCGGCGGTCGACGACGCGCTGCGGGCGCGGCTGCCGGTTAGCTACGCCTCGGCGGCCGGGGGCGGCTATGTCGAGCAGCCCTGGTTCGAATACACCTCGGCGGACGGCTCCATCGTCTCGACGGCCGACGATCTGGAAGCCTACGCCAGGATGGTCCTGAACAAGGGGGCGGGCCCGGCCGGGCGGATATTGTCGCCCCGCGCCTTCGCCCTGATGACCACGCCGGTTCTCGACGGCTACGCCTTCGGCTGGATGGTCCGCCAGGAGGCGGGCGGGACCGTGGTCAGCCATCCCGGCGGCATCGCCGGCTTCTCCAGCCTGCTCGAAGCCCACATGGACGACGGCTTCGCCCTGGTGATCCTGCGCAACGGCGGCGAGGACCCGGCCTTCGACCGCTGGGCGGCGGCGGCCGTCAGGGCGGCGCTGCGCGGCGAGCCCCAGCCCGATCCGCCTGCGCCGCCCGCGCCGATGGATGTCGCGCCCTTCGCCGGCCGCTATGTCGCCGAGACTGGCGAGGCGGCGACCTTCGCGGCGGCGGACGGGGCGCTCCTGCTGAAACAGGGCGGAAGGGAAACCCGCCTGACGCCGGCTGGTCCCGACCGCTTCGTCCCGACCGGCGCGGTCGGGGCGGTCGCGCCCTATGTCTTCACCCGAGGCGACGGCGGCGTGACCGAGGTCCGCCACGGCGGCGAGTGGTTCGCGTCGGATCGCTACAGCGGCCCGCGGGCCTTCCAGACCCCCAAGGCCTACGCGGCCTATGTCGGCCGTTACGTGAACCACAATCCAGAGCTGACCGGCGTGCGCATCTTCACCCGCAAGGGGCGGCTGATGCTCAGCATGGAATCCTGGGTGCGCAACGGCACGGAGGACGGGATGGAGCTGGTCGAGGCCGCGCCGGGAACATTCCGCCTGGCCCAGCCGGACTACAGCCCCGAGCGCTACCGCTTCGACACCGTCGTGGACGGCCGCGCCCTGCGCATGACCCTGTCGGGCATGCCGCTCTACCGCGTGGAGGACGGCGTCACTTCGGGCCGCTGACGGCGGCGGCCCGTTCCTTGGCGATGCGCGCGTCGAGGACGGCTTCATACTTGTCGGCGTAGGTCCGGCAGGCCGCCGGATCGATGAAGGGGTTGGGCGAGCGGCTCTCGGCCAGCCGCCTCAGCTTGTCGTCGACGCCGGAATGGTCCGGGTGCGCCGAGATCAGCACGTCGCATGGCAGGGCGGCGAAGGCGCGGATGGATCGGCGATAGGCCGCGGTCAGGTCGCCGTGCCGGGAATCGGCCAGGAAATGGAAACCCTCGGCCGACACCGGGTTGAGGCTGGCGGCGAAGACCATGTCGAGACACCGGCCGCCCTCGCAGGACTTCCAGGTCCAGCTGGTGCTGCCCGGCGTATGGCCGGGCGTGAAGCGGGCGGTGACGGCCACGCCGCCCAGGCGCAGGGTCTCGCCGTCGCGGACTTCCCTGATCTTGGCGATCGCCGGGAAGCCGGCGATGTCCCCGGCCTGGGGGTCGTCTGCGACCACGCGTCCTGCGCGCAGCGCCGCCGCCGACGCCGGGCTGGCGACTACGGTCGCGCCGCTGTCGCGCGCCAGGGCCGCCACGCCGCCGGCGTGGTCGTAGTGCGCCTCGGTGTTGAGGATGTAGCGGATGTCCTCGACGCGGAAGCCCAGGCTCCTGACGTGCGCCTCCACCGCCGCCGCCGATTGCGGCAGCGCGCCGTCGATCAGGATCAGACCCTCGGCGGTTTGGATCAGCACGAGGCTCAGCCCGCCGAAACCGACATAATAGCTGTCGCCATAGATGCGCGCCGGCGCCTGCGGCCGCAGCCATTTCTCGGCGAAGGGGGTTTCGATGGGCCGGGTCAACGGATCGGGCGAGGCCGCCCCGGCGGCGGACGCCGCCAGAGCGACGCCCATTCCAAAGGCGACGCCGAACCGGTGCCGGGTCTGTGATTGCAGAAAGGCGTCGAACATCTGCGCGATCTCTCCGTGAAGTCGCCTAGCGTGCGGCCGGTGCGGCGTCGCCGGCCTTGACCGCGTAGGGCAGGGCGTCCTGGACGAGGTGGACCAGGACGCGGCCGGGCTCTTCGCCGTACATCATATGGGCGGAGTTCTCGAACCAGACGAAGCGCTTGCCCGGCGCCTGGACCTGGTCGAACCAGCGTTTCACCGGCTCTGACGGCGTGGTGTAGTCGTGGCGGCCGGCGAAGATCACCACGGGACAGCCGAGGCGCTTCAGGCCGTCGAAATTCACCGCCGCCATCTGCGGCAGCAGCCGGGGAAACGAGAGGCCGCTGCCCTGGTCGATGGCCTTGAAGTCGGCTTCGGAATAGTCGGGCGAGATCCTTTCGGCGTTCTCCCAGTAGTCGTAGCTGCTGCGGCCGTAGGTCAGGCCGCCGAAACGCACCGACCATTTGCGCTCGATGTCGATCTTCTCCAGCGGGATGGTCCCGTCATGCTCCGGGTAAGGCGCGATGGCGGCGAGCTCCTTGATCGCCTGGGCGTCGCCGGCCTTGCGCGCCTGGTCCGTCACCCAGGCGTAGTTGATCCGCTCGGCCTCGCGCATGTTGGTGATCTGTCCGGCGCCGATATAGGCGTAGAGCAGGTCGGGCCGCCGTTCGGCCAGCTTCAGCCCGACCACGGTGCCCCACGAGTGGGCCATGACGAAAATCTTCGGCTTGGCGTAGGTCTTGCGCAGATAGTTGGTCAGGTCCTCGGCGTCCTGGACGATCCGCTCGGCGCGCAGCGTCGGCGCCACCTTCTGGGGGTCGTTCAGCAGGTAGGTCCTGCCGGCGCCGCGCTGATCCCATTCGACGACGGTGAAGTAGTCCGTCAACGGAGCTTCATATAGATAGCGGGCCGGCAGGTCCGGCGCGGCCGGGCCGCCGTGGATCATCAGCAGGATAGGATTGTGCCGGTCGCGGCCGCGCACGGTGATCCACTGGCGGACCCCGCCGATCTCCACGGCCCTGGCCTCGTCGATTCCGTTCGGCGAGACGACCTTGCCGAATTCGGCGAGGATCGCGCGCGGGTCCGCAGGCGGGGCGGCTTGGGCCGACGCCGGCGCGGCGGTCGTCAGGGCCAGGGCGCAGATCAGGCCCGGGACGATCGGTTTCATGGGAGCCCCTCTCTCTTTCAGCCTGAAGCCTAGGACGCCGCCGGTCGTCCGTGCACGTTAAATTGCGCTAACGCCGCCCCGGGGAGCGCCGGCATCCCCCCGATGCTTCCCGCCCGGAGTCTAGGTCTGAAAGGGCCTCGGCCGACGGCCCGAAAGAAAGTTGGGAGGCGTAGCCATGAGATTTGTCGCAGCCGTTATGGCGGGCGTCGTGTTGAGCGCCGCGAGCGCGGCGTCGGCGTTCACCCCGGGCGGCGCGTTCACCGCGACCGGATCGCTCACCATCCTCAAGGGGCCGTTCGCGCTGCAGTGCAACGCGTCCGCTCAGATCGTCGGCGTTCCCGGCGCCGGCGGCACGGTGGTCTCCGTGACCTTCTCGGGAACGCCCGCCTGTTCGGCCACGGGGCCGACGGGCTTGCCCTGGCCGATCACGCCGACCTCGACGACGGCGGCGACCCTGAGTTCGGTCGGCATCGGCGGCTGCGGCGCCGGAACGCTGAACGCCGGCTGGAGCAATACGCCGCCAGGAAGCTTCTCGCTCAGCCCGCAACCTCTGGGCGGCTGCACGGTGTCGGGTTCGCTTTCGGTCTCGCCGCCGCAGACCTTGCCCTAGCCGCCGGCGGCCGGCGCCATCTCCTGGCCCGGCCGGTACATGCGCTCCGGCTTGACGCCGGCCGACTGGCCGCCGTCGATCGGCAGCACCGCGCCGGTCACGAAGCTGCTGGCGTCCGACGCCAGCCACAGCACGGCGCGCGCCACCTCGTCGGCCAGGCCGATGCGGCGCATGGGCGTGGCCTTGGCCGCCTGGCTGCGGGCCGCTTCGCCCGCCGCTTCCAGGTGGTGCGTGAGGATGGGGCCGGGGGCCAGGGCGTTCACGCGGACGCCGCGGTCGGCGTAGTCGAGGGCCGCGACCTTGGTCAGAGCGATGACAGCCGCCTTGCCCGCCACATAGCCGGCCAGGTTGGCCACGCCCTGCGCCCCCGCCAGCGAGGCCATGTTGACGATAGAGCCTCCGCCGGAAGCGAGCATGGCCGGTATCTGCAGCTTCATGCCGAGGAACGTCCCCCGGGCGTTGGTCCGCAGGGCGCGGTCGAAGTCCTCGACGGCCATGTCGGCCAGGGGCTTCGGCTGGGTCCCGTCGGTGGCGTTGTTGAAGGCGAGGTCGAGGCGACCGTACCGGTCGAGGACGTGATCGACGAGGCGGGTCATCGACGTCTCGTCGCCGACGTCCACGGTGAAGCTGTCGGCTTCGAACCCTTCGGCCCGAAGCGGGCCGACCACGGCGTCGAGCGCGGCGGCGTCGCGGGCCGCCGCCATCACCCTGGCTCCCGCCTCGGCCAGAACTCGGGCCGTCACCGCGCCGATGCCGCGGCTGGCTCCGATCAGCAGGGCCGTTCTCCCGGCGAGTTCACCAGGGGCGGCGGCGTTCGTCGCGGCCGCGGTTGTCGATAGGATCGGCATGGTCGGCGATTCCAGATTGGCGATAAATTGAATATACTATCTGTATAATAAATTGGAAGGGACGGGATGACCCCACGCCGCTATGTGAGCTCTGTGCGCGCCGCCGCCGCCGAGAAGAAGCGCGCCGAGGTGGTGCAGGCGGCTCGCGACCTGCTTGGCGCGGGGGGCGGGGCCGGGGCGTTCTCGCTCGAGGCCGCGGCCCGTCAGGCCGGCGTCACCCGCCTGACGGTGTACAATCAGTTCGGCTCGCGGCGGGGGCTGCTGGAGGCGGTGTTCGACGATTGCGCCCGGCGTGCGGGCCTGGAGCGCATCCGCGAGGCCATGGCGACCGCCGACGCGCTGGCGGGCCTGGACCGCCTGGTCGAGATCTTCTGCGACTTCTGGAGCGACGCCGCCGTCATCGCTCTGCAGGACGCCGCCCTGCTCGACGCCGAGTTGAACCAGGCGCTCGAGGCCCGCGGCGAGCGCCGGCGCAGGGCGGTGGCGACGCTGGCCGACCGCATCGCCCCCGGCGCCGGCGCCGAGGCGCGGCGGGACGCGGTCGATCTGGTCTTCGGCCTGACCGGCGCCGGCATGTTCCGCACGCTGCGCCAGGGCCGGTCGCCGCAGGCGACGGCCGAAATCCTGAAGTCCGCCTGCCGGCGGGCGATGGTCGGCCTGATCCCGGCCGGAGGCTGAGCGGGCGGCTCAGGCGGGCGTCGCGCCCGCCTTGCCGTTCTCGACCGCCCAGCGACGCAGGGTGGCGACGGAAGCCTTGGGGTCGCGCACGTCGGAGATCGCCTGGTAGCGGGCGTCGATCCCGGCGGCGGTGATGTCGAGCGTCATGTAGCCGCGCGAGCGGCTGTCGAAGAACTTCACCTGCGGATTGTCGGGCATGACCGCGCTCAGCGCCTCATGGCTCGGGCCGGTCGAGGTGATCGAGGTGCCGACGAACTCGGTGGCCACGGTCGGCGAGCCGGGGTCGCGGCTGTCGAGCTTGACGTCGTTGGTCCAGAACGAGTGGTAGTCGCCGCTGAGGACGACCGGATTGCGCGGCTTCAACTGCGACAGGGCGCGGGTGAGGCGGTCGCGGGCGGCGGGAAAGCCGTCCCAGGTGTCGGTCCAATAGGTGTCGTCGCCGCCCGGGCGGGCGAAGCGTAGGCCGGCCATCACCAGATCCTGGCCCAGGATGTTCCATTGCGCCGAGGCCCGCGCCAGGCCGTCATAGAGCCAGCGCTCCTGGTCGAAGCCGAGGAAGGTCCGCGACGGATCGAGCCGGTCCGGGCAGGCCGCGTCGGCGACGATGCGGCCCTTGCCGCCCTCGGGGCCGCCGGGGCAAGGCTGGCGCGACCGGTACTGGCGTCCGTCCAGCATGAAGAACTCGGCCAGGGCGCCATACCGGACCTGCTTGTAGATCGGCATCTCGCCGGCGGCCGACAGCCGCGTGCGGCGGATGGGCATGGCCTCGTAGAAGGCCTGGTAAGCGGCGGCCCGGCGGCGAAGGAAGTCGCGGGGCGAGGTCGCGGCGACCTTGGACCAGATCCCCGAATAGTCGTCCTGCACCTCGTGGTCGTCCCAGACGGCCAGGCACGGCGCGGCGGCGTGCAGGCGCTGCAGGTGGGCGTCGGTGCGGTGCAGGGCGTAGCGGTTGCGGTAGCCGGCGAGGGTGGTGGCCTCCTCCAGGCCGTAGGCGCGCACCTTCTGGTCGGCGCGGTCGGGGCCGAGGCTGTATTCATAGATGTAGTCGCCCAGGAACAGGGTCAGGTCCGGGCCCTCGTCGGCCATGTGGCCGTAGGCGGTGAAGTAGCCGCGCTCCCAGTGCGAGCAGGACGCCACGGCCAGCCGCAGCCGATCCGCCTGGGCGTTCGGCGCCGGGGTGGTGCGCGACAGGCCGGCCGGGCTTTGCTGGCCGAGGGCGGTGAAGCGGTACCAGTACGGGCGGCCAGGCCTGAGGCCGGCGGCCTCGACATGGACAGCGTGGGCCTCCTCGGCGACGGCCGTGGCCTCGCCGGCGGCGACGATGCGGCGGAACCCTTCGTCGGCGGCGATCTCCCAACGCACGGGGACCGGCGCGGACAGGCCGCCCTGGCCGTCGGCGGCGAAGGGATCGACCGCCAGGCGGGTCCAGATGACGAAGCCGTCCGGCGCGGGGTCGCCGCTGGCCACGCCGAGGGGAAAGGCGTAGGCGCCGCCGGCCCTGGCGCGGCCAAAGGCGAGGACGGCCGGCGCGGCGACGAGGCCGGCGACCAGGCTTCTGCGGGTGAAGGGGGCGGCTGGGCGCATCGGAGGGCCTGCTTCGGGATCGATCTGTGAAGGAGAAAGGGAGCGGAGCGGCCTGCGCCGTTCCGCTCCCCGTGGGCCCGTGGGGTTCAGCGAGGGGATCCGCCGAACCCACAACAGGAAGCGGGCCCGGTTCGAAGGATCAGAGGGTCACCTTGAGGCGCACGCCGACGGTGCGGCCCACGTGCGGCGAGGTGGTCGGCCGGGCCGAGCCGTTGAAGCCGTTGCGGGTCTCTTCGTAGTACTGGTTGAAGATGTTGCGGCCCCAGAGGCCCACCGACCAGCGGCCGCTTTCCGGCCCCATGCTCAGATTGGCGTTCCACAGCCAGTAGGCCGGGATGATCGAGCTGGAGCTCGTCGAATAGAGCTCGTCGCGATAGTTGTAGTTGGTCTCGGCGCGCCAGACATAGCCCAGCTGGCCCCATTCGTAGCTGACCGCCCCGCCGTAGTTCATGCGCGGGAAGGCCAGCCGCTCGCCGGAGCGGTCGTTGGTGACGATCACCGTCCAGGGGCCTTCCGGCGGGTTGGCCTTGTCGGTCGCCGCGCCGTCGATGGCGTTGTACTCGTCGTACTTGCCGGTCTTGTAGCCGAGGTTCTGGGTGATGTTCAGGCCGCGCAGGGGCGTCCAGGCCATCTCGATCTCGCCGCCGTAGATGTGCGACTTGGGCACGTTGGTGATCTTGCCCAGGCGGCCGGTGTCGCGGCTGTATTCCAGCCCCTGCACCTGCTGGTTCTTGTAGTCGTAGTAGAACAGCGCGCCGTTGAAGCGCAGGCGGCGGTTGAAGAACTCGGACTTCACGCCGGTCTCGTAGGCGATCACCGCCTCCGGCTTGAACGGCGTGGCGGAGGTGGCGTTGTAGGTGGTGAAGCCGCCCGATTTCACGCCGCGCGAGATGTTGGCGTAGAGCAGCACGTCGTCGGCGAGTTTGTATTCCGCGCCGATCTTGCCCGAGATCTGCGACATGCCGGTCTCATAGGTGCGGAGCGCCGGGTCCGGGTCGCCCATGCGGTAGGTGCCGGCGCTGGTCAGGGTGCGGCGCTCGTGCTCGTAGCGCAGGCCGCCGATCAGGGTCAGCCGGTCGGTCAGCCGGAACGTGTTGTGGGTGAACACCCCCTGGGCCTCGACGCTCTGGTGGTAGCCGGTGTTGATGATCTGCGCGACGCCGCGAAACTGGGTGTAGAAGCCGCCGTCGTTCTGCTCGTCGGCGACGTGGGCGCCGACCATCCAGTTGAGCCGCTGGTCGCCCTTGGAGTTCAGGCGCAGCTCCTGCGAGCGCACGGTGATCTTATTGTAGAACAGGACGTCTGACTCGTAATACTTGGTGCCGTCCCAGTCGTTGTATTCCTTGCGCCGGAAGGTCTCGTAGGCGCTGATCGAGGTCAGGTCGGCCCAGCCGAGATCGGCCTTGACCCGGGCGTTGAAGTTCGACCCCTCGTTGTCGCGGAACGGCTTGGCGTCGGTCGAGACGCCGGCGATGGCCGCCATCTGCGGCGAGATGCGCCAGCCGGTGATGCGCCAGGCGGTGTCGGCGGGGATGACCGGGCCGTTGAGCACGTTGTACGGCCCTAGCAGGCGGAAGCCGAGGCCGTCGGACTGGTCGCGCACGTACTCGCCGGTCAGGTCGACGGTGATGCGGTCGGTGGCGTCCCAGCTCAGCCGGCCGCGCAGGGCGGTCTTGTCGAGGTCGCCCAGCTTCTCGCCGGTGTCGCGGTTGTATTGCCAGGCGCCGCCCTGTTCGGTGATCGCGGCGAAGCGGCCGCGCAGGCCCTTGGCCAGCGGGCCCGAGACATAGCCTTCCAGCTTGGCGCCGTCGTAGGAGCCGTACTCGGCGCTCAGGCCGGCGCGGAAGTCTTCCGTCGGGGCGTTGGTGATGATGTTGACCGCGCCGCCCGTGGTGTTGCGGCCGTAGAGCGTGCCCTGCGGGCCGCGCAGCACCTCCATGCGGGCGACGTCCAGCAGCGCGCCCTGGGTGGTGACGGTGTAGGGGTGGGCCACCTCGTCGACATAGATGCCGACGGTCGAGGCGTTGTTGCTGGAGTATTCGCGCGCGCCGATGCCGCGGATGCGGAACTGCGGCTGGCCGCCGCCGAACTGGCTGTCGACCTCCATGTTGGGCACGGCGTTCTCGAGGTCGTTGACGATCGATATGGCCTTTTCGTCGAGCTGGTCGCCGCCGACGACGCTGAGCGAGGCGCCGACCGATTGGCTCGACTGAGCCCGTCGCTGGGCGGTGACGACGATGTCCTCCAGAACGGTGGCTTCGCCCGCGGCCGCGGTCCGGGCGGGGGCGTCCTCGGCGTGGGCCGCAGGCGCGGCCGCCAGGAGCAGCGCCAGGCTGGAGGCGGTGAGGAGCAGGTCTCGGGTCATGGCGTGGTTCTCGGTCAGGGCGCGCAGGGGCGCAGGATCGGTCGCGCCGCGCCGCCCTCGGGGCGACGTCGGCGAGCGGCTGCCGACCGCGCGCCATGCGTGGACGAGCCGAGCGCCCGCGCCCGCCGGGGCCTCCCCGGCGCGCCTAAAGGATTGCGCCCCCGCTCGTCGTTTGAAATAGCACTCGTTCGACAGGGGCGGCGTTTAACGTCGAGCTGTGACGCTTTGATGATAAAAGAATTATCTTAGAAATACTGCCGTTACGCCAAGCGGCAGCTTTCGGCGAAAGGGCTTGAAAAATCAGTTGTTCGATTCGTCAGGCGACCGGAACCAAGGCGTCGGCGGCGCGGCGCAGGACGGCGGGCCGGTCCGGGTCGGCGCTGAGCGGCTGGGCGGAATCAAGCAAGGCTTGCCCCTTGATCCACAGGGCGAAGCGGGTCGCGCCCAGCCGCGTCAGTCGATGGCTGGGCGGCCAGACGGCCTCGCGCCGGGCGTAGGTGCCGCCGCCCTCGGGGCCGCGCAGCAGCATGGCCAACTCCGCGAAGACCTTGTCGCGGCGGGCCAGCAGGCAGATCTGGGAGATCAGCCTGGCGTACTTGACGTAGAAGCCGGCGCGGCGGCCGTCGCCCTCGGCGTCCAGGGCCATGGTCGGGGCGAGCAGGTCGGCCCAGCCTGAAATGTCGTCTGGCCGGCTGGTCTCGGCCGGACGGCGCGCGTCGAGGTAGCGTGGGATTTCCCGGAACACGCTGTGCCATACGGCCTCGACCAGGAAGCGCCGCATGTCGCCGAAATGGTAAGGGATGCTGGAGGTGGAGGTCTCGGCCTGCTGGCTGACCGAGCGGTTGGTCACCGCCTCGACGCCGCCCTCCAGGATCTGGTCGGCGGCGATATCCAGCAGCTTGAGCTTGAGCGAGCCGTCGTCGAGGCCCTGGGCGGGCGCCACCGGGCGCGCGATGTTCTCCGCGAACCAGTCGGATATCGGGGCGGTCGCCGGATCGGCGCCGCCGGCCATGTCGAGAAGAGCCTCGAGGCTTTCCTGCAACAGCAGCTCGTAGTCGGCCCGCCCGGCCAGGGCGTTGGCGTAGATTTCCTCCATGACCACGTACTGGAAGTAGACCGGCTCCAAGCGGGAAAAGGCCGCCGAGGCCTCCAGCACCCGCGTCCAGCAGGCGCGCCGCATGGCGGTCCAGCGGGCGACGACGTCGCGAAGGCCAGGATCGGCGCGGCCGGCCAAGGCCGCCTCGATCCACAGCCGGGCGAACCGCCGCTCGGGCTCGGCCCGCAGCAGCACGTAGCGGGTGGTTAGGGTGCGCAGGACGGTGCGGTTGAGCGCAAGCCCTTCGACCGCCGCGAAGAAATCCTGATGGAACGCCTCGTCCGCGGCCATCGCCCGTTCGGCCAGGGCCGACAGCACCCCGGCCTTGGTGTGAAAGGTGTTGAAGATCACCGTCGTGCTGCGGCCGATGGCCTGGGCGAGGTCGCGTAGGGAAAAGGCGTCCAGTCCGTCGGCGGCGATCATGCCGAGGGCGGTGTCGAGCATCTGCGCCTGGGGCGCGGTCGCGCCGGGGGCGGGCGGGCGGCCTGCGTCGGCGCTCATGGCCATGCGGCGGGTCCTTGGAACGTTCGGGAAAAGGGGAGGCGGGCCTCCCACTCAACCTAGCGTCCGGGCCGGCGCGACGGAAGCCGGGCCCGTCGCGACCCTCGCGCCTGCGACGTTCAGTCCACCAGTTCGTAGGCTGGCAGGGTCAGGAACTCCTCCAGGGTGTCGCCGAGCGCCATGCGGCTGAACAGGTGGGCGGCGTCCTCGAGCCGGTCCGAACCGAAGCTGCGCCGCAGGTCGGTCATCTCCTGGGTGAACAGGCTGACGAACAGTTCGGGCGTGACGACGCGGCCGTCCTCCAGCTCCGCGCCCAGGCGTATCCATTGCCAGAGCTGGGTGCGGCAGATCTCGGCGGTGGCGGCGTCCTCCATCAGGTTGTAGAGCGGCACCGCCCCGCGCCCCTCGATCCAGGCCTGGGTGTAGCGCACGCCCACGCGGATGTTCTCGCGCACCCCCGCCTCGGTGCGGGCGCCCTGATGCAGCTCCAGCATCTGTTCGCGCGTGATGGACAGGTCCTCCAGCCGGCGATGGAGCTGGTTGGGCGTCGGCATCAGGCGGTCGAACACCTCCATCGCCACGGGAACCAGATCCGGGTGGGCGACCCAGGTGCCATCGTGGCCGGCGCCGGCCTCGCGCTCCTTGTCCGCCCGCACCTTGGCGAAGGCTGCCTGGTTGGCGGCCTCGTCGCCCTTGACCGGGATCTGGGCGGCCATGCCGCCCATGGCGAAGGCGCCGCGACGGTGGCAGGTCTGGATCAGCTTCAGTGAATAGGCGCCGAGGAAGGCCTTGCCCATGACCATGGCCGAGCGGTCCGGCGTCAGGAACTCAGGGCGGCGGCCGAGCCGCTTGATGAACGAGAAGATGTAGTCCCAGCGGCCGCAGTTCAGGCCGGCCATGTGGTCGCGCAGTTCATAGATGATCTCGTCCATCTCGAACGCGGCCGGGATGGTCTCGATCAGCACGGTGGCCTTGATGGTCCCGTTCGGCAGGCCGAGCGCCTGCTGGGCGTGGACGAAGACGTCGTTCCACAGCCGCGCTTCCAGGCGGCTCTCCAGCTTGGGCAGGTAGAAATAGGGGCCCGAGCCGCGCTCCAGCGTCGCGCGGGCGTTGTGGAACAGGTAGAGGCCGAAATCGAACAGCGCCCCGCCGACCGTGCGGCCGTCGACCTCCATGTGCCGCTCGGGCAGGTGCCAGCCGCGCGGGCGGATCTTCAGCACCGCCGGCCGCTCGCCCAGGGCGTAGCGCTTGCCCGACTTGGGGTCGACATGGGTCAGTTCGCCCGACCAGCGGTCCTTCAGATTGACCTGGCCCTCGACCAGATTGGCCCAGGTCGGCGCGTTGGCGTCCTCGAAGTCGGCCATGAACACCTTGGCCCCGCTGTTGAGGGCGTTGATGATCATCTTGCGGTCGACCGGGCCGGTGATTTCGACGCGGCGGTCCTGAAGGTCGGCGGGGATCGGCGCGACCGTCCAGTCGCCCTCGCGGATGTCGGCGGTCTCGGCCAGGAAGTCGGGAAGCTCGCCGGCGTCGAAACGGGCCTGGCGGGCCTGACGGGCGGCCAGCAGCTCCAGGCGGCGGGCGTCGAAGCGCCGGTGCAGGTCGGCGACGAAGGCCAGGGCCTCCGGCGTCAGTATCTCCGCGGCGCGGCCCTCGACGGGGCCGGTGATCTGGATGTTGGCGGCGACGTCGAGGGGCATGTCGAAATCCTGTCGTGCTTTCCCCAGCCTAGCGCAAGGCGGGCGAGGGGAGGAGCGAAGCGTTGTCGGCGAGAACGCGCCCCGCCGATGGGGGACTGTTCGGCGGGGCGCGTTGCGTCTGTCGATCCGAAGGACCGTCAGGCGTTCTTGACGGCGCCGTTGGGCCGGACGCTCGGGACGATCTGGTCGCCCCAGTTCCCGGCGCCGTCGTGGAAGCGGGAGGAGCGGACCAGCTCGACCGAATAGCCCGCGTCGATGGCCCGACGCACGGCTTCGTTCAGGCGGTGGGCGGCCTCGGCCACCCGGCCCACGGCCCGTTCCTCGGCGGAGGGATTGGGCATGGCGGCGGGGGTGAAGTCTGGCGCGGGCATGGCGGTGCTCCTCTGGTCGAATGGGGAAGGAAGCGGCCTATTCGGCCGCGAACTGGCTCATGGTGTTGGCATGGCCGCCGGCCTTCAGGGCGCGTTCGCCGGCGACCATCTCCTTGAAGGCGTCGCCGAGGTCGGAGCCGACCTCGTGCTGGTGCTTCACCGCCGAGACGCCGCGGCGGATTTCCTCGCGCTGGACCGAGTTGACATAGGCCTTCATGCGGTCGGCGCCGAAGTAGCCGCGCGACAGCTCGTCCATGCTCTTGGCGGTCAGGTGGAAGGTCGGCAGGGTGATCAGGTTATGGAACACCCCGGCGCGGGTGGAGATGTCGGCCTGGAAGCGGGCCAGGCGCGCGTCGGTCTCGACGCCCAGTTCGCTGTCGTCCAGTTCGGCCGACATCAGGCCGGGGCCGTCCGGATAGGCGTCCTCGGCGATCTTGCCCTCGGCGATCCACTGGGCGCGGACCTGCTTGCGCAGGTTCAGGGTCCAGTTGAACGACGGCGAGTTGTTGTAGGTCAGCTTGGCGTTAGGCACGACCTTGCGGATCTCGGCCACCATCGAGGCGATCTCGTCGACGTTCGGGGTGTCGGTCTCGATCCACAGCAGGTCGGCGCCGCCCTGGGTCAGCGAGGCGATGCAGTCCTCGACGACGCGGGCCCGTCCGGTGCCTTCCTTGAAGGCGAACAGGCCGTTGGGCATGCGCACCGGCTTGACGAACTGGCCGTCGTGATAGAGCGCCAGCTCGCCGCTGCGGATGGGGTTGTCCGAGGTGATCGGCTCGGTCTTCAGCCACTTGATGTATTCGCTGGCCAGGTCGCCCGCGTGCTGGCTGACCGGGACCTTCTGGGTCAGGCCCGCGCCCAGGCTGTCGGTGCGGGCGACGATGACGCCGTCGTCGACGCCCAGCTCCTCGAAAGCCAGGCGGCAGGCGCGCAGCTTCTCGATGAAGTCTTCGCGCGGAACCGTGACCTTGCCGTCCTGGTGGCCGCACTGCTTGGCGTCGGAGACCTGGTTCTCGATCTGCAGGCAGCAGGCGCCGGCCTTGATCATCTCCTTGGCCAGCAGATAGGTGGCGTTCTCGTTGCCGAAGCCGGCGTCGATGTCGGCGATGATCGGAACGACGTGGGTCTCGAAGTTGTCGATCGCGGAGATCGCCGCCGCCTCGGCCTTGGCGTCGCCGGCCTTGCGGGCCTCGCGCAGGGTCTTGAACAGGTCGTTGATCGCGACTTCGTCGGCCTGGCGCAGCGAGACGTAGATTTCCTCGATCAGGTCGACGACCGAGGTCTTCTCGTGCATCGACTGATCGGGCAGGTGGCCGAAGCGGTTGCGCAGGCCAGCGACCATCCAGCCGGACAGGTACACGTAGGCGCCCTTGGTGGTGCCGCGCAGGCGCTTGACCGACTTGATCATCTGCTGGGCGTGGAAGCCCGACCAGCAGCCCAGCGACTGGGTGAACTGGTTGGCGTCGCGGTCGTAGGCGGCCATGTCGGCGCGCATGACGCTGGCCATGGCGCGGGCGACGTCCAGATGGGTCGAGAAGGTGTTCTGCAGCTTGAGCTGGATGATGTCGTCGACGGCGACCCCGCCCGGCGTCACGCCCTGGGGATAGCGGGCGAGCAGGTCTTGGCGGTGTTCGGCGTAGGTCTTGCGCTGCGTCATCGGTCCTTGGTCCCCATCGTCGGCTCGCCGGCCACTGCGGCGGAGCGGGAAAAGCCTATGGAGCCGAGCTAACGCCGTGTCCCGGCGGCGGTCGAACCTATTGAAGGCAATTTGTCACAAATCGACTTTGTGAAATTTGTAAATTGATGACATCATGACTTCATGGCGACGAACGACAAGAAGCTGTTCCTCGGCGGCCGGCTCAAGCGGCTGCGGCGCGACCTGGGCGTCACCCAGAGCCGCATGGCCGCCGAACTGGGCGTGTCGCCGAGCTACCTCAATCTCCTGGAACGCAACCAGCGGCCGGTCACCGCCCAGATCCTGCTGCGGCTGGCCGACGCCTACGACCTCGACCTGCGCAGCCTGTCGGCCGACGATCCCGGCGGCGGGGCCGGCCTGGAGGAGGTCCTGGCCGACAAGATGTTCGCCGATCTCGGCGTCGGCCGGCACGAGGCGGCCGAGGTCGCCGAACTGTCGCCGGGATTGGCCGAGGCCATGATGCGCCTCTACCGCGCCTATATCGACCGCGAACGCCTGATCGACCTGGGCGCCTTCGAGCGGCCCGAGCGGGGCGGCCCGATTTCGGCCCACAGCCCGACCGACTGGGTGCGCGACCTCGTCGGCGCGCAGCGCAACCATTTCGCCGAGCTGGAGGCCTTCGCCGAGACCATCCTCGGCGACCTCAAGGCCGATCCCCAGGACCTGGGACCCGCCGTCCGGCAGAGGCTGCTGGACCGGCACGGCGTCCAGTCGCGGGTGATGCCGGTCGAGGTGATGGCCGGTTCGCTGCGCCGCTACGACCATCACCGCAAGCGCCTGATGATCTCCGAGACCCTGGCCCCGGCCAGCCGCATCTTCGCTATGTGCTACCAGCTGAGCCTGCTGGAAGGCGACGCGCTGCTGTCTGGCCTCGCCGACCGCTTCAACGCCCCCGACCGCGCGACCCGGCGGCTGCTCAAGGTGTTCCTGGTCAACTATCTGGCCGCCGCCCTGATGATGCCCTACGAGCCGTTCCTGGCGGCGCTGGAGGCGTCGGGCTACGACATCGAGCGGGTGCGGCCGCGGTTCGGGATCAGCTACGAACAGGCCGCCCAGCGCCTGACCACGCTCAGCCGGCCCGGCGCGCGCGGCGTTCCGTTCTTCATGATGCGCGTGGACGGGGCGGGGAACATCTCCAAGCGGTTCGCCGCGGGGCCGTTCCCGTTCTCGCGCTTCGGCGGCGCCTGCCCGCGCTGGAACGTCCACGACAGCTTCAAGACCCCCGGACGGATCATCACCCAGGTGATCGAGACCCCTGATGGCGAACGCTACTTCACCCTGTCCCGCACCGTGCGGCGGGTGTCCGGGCTGCAGGCGGGCCAGGAGGACGAGCTGGTGGTGGGGCTGGGCTGCGAGCTGAAGTTCGCAAGCAAGCTGGTCTACGCCCGCGGCCTCGACATCGGCGCGCCGCTGGTGACCGAGATCGGGCCGTCCTGCCGCATCTGCGAGCGTCCGGCCTGTCCGCAGCGGGCCGCCGCGCCGATCAACCGCACGCTGCTGGTCGACGAGGCCAGCAAGGCGGTGTCGCCGTTCCCATTCGTCGCCTAGGCCCCGGGGAGCCCGGCGTCGCGCGCGTTCAGAGCCGCTCGTGATAGCGGGTGTGGCTGGCCGGCCGCTATACGGCCGGCCAGGTCGAATCCCGTCTAGGCGTTGTCGTCGGTCTGGCCGGAGTCCTGCGCCGCTTCCTCGGCCTGCGGCTGGCCTTCGGCGTGTTCGCCGCCGCCCAGGTGGTCCTTCAGGACCTTGACGCCTTCGAAGCCGGCGACGGCGGCGGCGGCCTTCTCAAGCAGGTTGGCGTTGGGGTCTACGGCTTCGAGCGCCTTATCGGCGGCGAAGGCGCCGGCGGCTTCTTCGGCGATGTCGAGAATGCCCATGATCAGATCCTCTTTGAATGGACCCCCCAGGCAGTATTGCTCCAGGCGCGCGTCCGCTGACAAGACGCGAACACGGGGCGAGGCGCTGTAAAGCGATCAAGAAGACGTGGGCGCGCGTCCCGTCTTGCGCTACGCCTTGGCGTGCGGGGGCGATCCGAGGGGGGCGAACGTGGCGCGTCGAGGACTGGCGATAGGCGCTTTGGCGTTGGCCGCGCTGATCGGCGCGCCGCTGGCGGCGGCCGCGAAGGACATGCGTCCGCCCGCCCATCAGGCCCAGGTCGAGGCGCGGGTCATCGAAGCCCCGCAGCCGGTCGAAGGTAGCGACGGCATTGGGCATCTGGCCTACGAACTGCAGGTGACCAGCTTCTTTTCCGGAGAAGCGCCGCTCAAGCTCACGCGCGTCGCTGTCTTCGCCGACGAGGGGACGGCGCCGCTGGCCGTGTTCGAGGGCGCCCAGGTCGAAGCCCTGCTGTCGCAGCCGTCGAAGGCGGACGGCCCGAGCGACGGCGTTCCGATCGCGTCGGGCCGAAGCCGGACCCTGTACTTCTGGCTGTCGCCGCCTTCCGGCGCGGCGCCGAAATCCCTGCGGCACGAGCTGGAGTTCGCCACCCCCGACGGCGGGCTGGAGCGGGCGAGCGACGTGCGCGCGCCGGTGACGGCGATCCCGCCGATCAGGATCGGGCCGCCCCTGCGCGGCGGGCGCTGGATGGCGGTCGAGGGACCAGGCGACCATCGTTCACACCATTGGGGCGGCCTGACCGCCATCGACGGCGCGCTCACCATTCCGCAGCGCTTCGCGATCGACTGGTTCGGCCTGGACGAGGCCAACCACTCGCTGCCGAAGCAGCACGACTCGCTGGCGGCGACCGTCGACGGCGACTGGGCGGGCTTCGGCCGCGAGGTGCTGGCGGTCGCCGACGGCGTGGTGGTCGACGCCCGCGACGGAGCGCCCGACGGCAAGCCGCTGGCCCCGCAGCCGGAACCGGACGACCTCACCGCCCGGACGCTCTATGGCGACTTCGTGGTCCTCCAGATCGGGCCGAACCTGTTCGCCCACTACGCCCACCTGCGGGCGGGCAGCGTCGCCGTGCGGCCGGGGGAGCGCATCAGGCGCGGCGCGGTGATCGGACGTGTCGGCCAGACCGGCGCGGCCGGCGCTCCGCACCTGCACTTCCATGTCAGCGACAAGCCGACGTTCGAGCGATCGGAAGGCGCGCCGTTCGTGATCGACGCCTTCCTGCTGCACGGTCGGGGAACCATCGAGCAGACGTTCGATCCGTCGAAGCCCGCGCCTCCCGGCGCGGCGCCGGGCCGGCCGCGCGCGAACGAGATGCCGCTCAACGGCGACGTGGTGACGTTCCGCTAGCCGGACCGGCGCATGCTCATGATCGGTACGGCGGGCTTCAGCCACTGGCCGCGCTGGTCGGCGTACTTGGTCTTGCCGTTGGTCGGCAGCGACAGGATCTTCTGTACGACCGCCATGCCGGAAACCACCTGGCCGAAGGCGGCGTAGCCGAGATTGTCGCCCGGCGCGCCGGGGTGCGCGTCCAGATAGGGCTGCGGGCTGGCGCAAATGAAGAAGTTGTTCGTCGCCGTTCCCGGCGCGAAGCGGCCGAGCGAGAGCGTGCCGGCCAGGTGCTTGAGGCCGGTCTTGGTCGTGCTCTCGTGGCGGATCGGCGGGAAGGGGTGCATCTTCGGGTTCGGGCCGCCGACGATCACGCCCTCGGTCGGCGTGACCGGGTCGCGCGCGGCGCGATAGAAGGTCCCGCCGTCATAGGCCTGGGCGTCGACATAGCGCAGGAAGTTGGCCGAGGTGAGGGGGGCCTTCTCGGCCTCCAGCTCGACCACGATGGTCCCGTGGTTGGTCTTGATCTGGACCCTGGGCTTGGCCTGGGCGGCGAACGCCGCGCCCGCGTCGCTCATCAACAGCCCGGCCCCCACCACAAAGCTCCGCCGCGCGACCTTGACGCCCGTCATCCGCATTCGCTCCCAGCAAACTTCACACAGCAAGTTCCGCAGCCACCGTAGCGGTTTGCATGGCGATGTGCATGCGCCGCCGGATCGGCCGCCGCAAGCCCGTCAGGCCGGGCGCTCGGCGAGAACCGCATCGGCGCGCGCTAGGGCGCGGCGTCCGGCCGCACGAGGGCCTCGGTCAGGGTGCGGGAGAGCCAGTCCTGGTACTGGTCGGGGCTCCAGCCGCCGTCTTGGACAAGCATGCGGTAGACGTCGCGGCTGGTGTACATCCACATCACGCGGCGAGCCTGGGCGAGGTCCAGCCCGGTCCTCTGGCGGCCGGCGGCGAACAGGCGCTCGACCCTTTCGGCCTGCATCTCGTAACGGACGGCTTCGAACTCGGCCTCCATCGCCCGCAGTTCAGGCGAGAACGACGAGGCGCCGCGCAACAGGCCGAGGTCCTCGGTCTCGCTCTCATAGATCGCCCGGGCGACCTGGGCGGTCATGGCGACCAGCACGACCGGATCGTCCGCGCCGGCCAGGATGTCCTGGGCCTTGCGGAAGCGCGGACCGAACAGCGACGCCGTCATCAGGGCGCGAAGAACGCCGGCCTTGGACGAGAACGCCGCATAGACGGTGGAGGCGCCGACGCCCGCCCGGACGGCGATGTCGGCGATCCGCACCCTGTCGATGCCGTGCTCGGCGAACAGGGCGCCGGCGGCGTCGAGGATCCGTCCCCGGGTCGCTTCGGCGGCCTCTTCACGTCGCGCGGAGGCGTAGCGGCGTCTGGATGTTTCCGGCATATTGCATATAGCTTACTTCATTCAATTCGATTTGCGGAGGCCCCATGACCTTTCAGGCCTATATCGAGAACATCGAAGCCAAGACCGGCAAGACGCCGGACGACTTTCACCGCCTGGCCAAGGACGCCGGTCTTGTCGGCCCAGGCGTGAAGGCCACCCAACTGACCGACTGGCTGAAGGCGGAGTTCGATCTCGGCCACGGGCACGCCATGGCGATCTGGGCGGTGTTCAAGCGCAACGGCTGGGTCGAGGCCCCGGCGAAATCGAAAGCCGGCGGCTGACCAGGTTCAGGCGTCAGCGGCCGGCGTAGGCGTCCAGCCCGGCGCGCAGGTCGCCGATCAGGTCGTCCGGCCGCTCCAGGCCGATGTGCAGGCGCACGACCGGGCCGCCGCGATCGGCGCGGAAGCGGCGCTTGTCGAATTGCGGGTCGCAATGGATGGCCAGGCTTTCGAATCCGCCCCAGGAAAAGCCGAGGCCGAACAGCCGCAGCCGGTCGAGCATGGCGTGGACAGCCGCCGTCGGGGCCGGCCTCAGCACGACGCCGAACAGGCCGCAGCACCCGGTATAGTCGCGCGCCCAGAGCGCGTGTCCAGGCGCGCCGGGCAGCGCGGGGTGCAGCACCTCGATCACCTCCGGCTGCTCGCGCAGCCAGGAGGCCACGGCCAGGCCGCTTTCCTGGTGGCGCGCTATGCGGACGGGCAGGGTGCGCAGGCCGCGCAGCATGTCGTAGGCGGCCTCGGGCGCCACCGACCAGCCGATGTCCCAGGCCGAATCGCTGAGCGTGGCCGCCAGGGCCGGGTCGGCGACGGCGGCGGCTCCCATGAACAGGTCGGAGTGGCCGCCGACATATTTGGTCAGGGCCTGGATGCTGATGTCGACGCCGTGGGCCAGCGGTTTGAAGACGAGGCCCGCGCCCCAGGTGTTGTCCATCGCCGTCGTCACGCCGCGCCGGCGGGCGCCGGAAGCGATCGCGGCGACGTCCTGCATCTCGAAGGTCAGCGAGGCCGGCGATTCCATGAGAATCAGGCGGGTTGCGGGAGAGATCATCGCCAGCACGTCTTCGGCCGCGGCGTCGGGCCGGAAGTAGCGCGGCTCCACGCCGAACCGGCGCAGCACCACGTCGCAGAACCGGCGGGTCGGGTTGTAGACCCCGTCCGACACCAGCAGCTCGTCGCCCGACTTGAGCAGCGCCAGCAACACGCCGCTGATCGCCGCCAGGCCGGAAGGGTAGAGCAGGGCGTCGCAACCGCCCTCCATCTGGGCCAGGGCTTCGCGCAGGGCCGCCTGGGCCTCCAGCCCCGCACGGCCGTAGGTGGGGGCGGAGGAATGGTCGTAGAGGTCGGCCGCGCGCGCGATCAGCACGGTCGAGCCGCGCTGGATGGCCGGGCCGACGGTGCGCGGCAGGGGGCGAGGGCCGCCGCCCGCCCGGATCAGCCGGGTGGAATCGTCGCCGGAAGGCGGCGTGTCGTCTTTTCCGGCCATGTCGCTTGACGCTCCGAGGCGAATGAGGGCGAAACTTGAAGCGCTCAATTAGGGCGGTCGCCAGCCGCGAATCAAGGAGACGGGCGTGTCGAGCCGCATCCTGGCCGCCATGGCGGCGCTGACGATTCTGGCCGGGTGCGGCAAGCCGAGCGCGCCGCCCGAACCCGCGCCGCTGCTCAATGTCGGCGCGCCCAGGACCATGCATATCGACAGCCCGACCCTGAAGGCGGTCAAGGCGCGCGGGCGGCTGAACTGCGGCGTTCACCAGGGCCTGCCGGGCTTCGCCTGGCCCGACAATCACGGCGAGATCCAGGGCTTCGACGCCGACTTCTGCCGGGCCCTCGCCGCGGCGGTGCTGGGCGACGCCGACGCCGTGCATTTCATCCGGCTCGACACCAAGAGCCGCTTCACCGCGCTGCAGGCCAAGCAGGTCGACGTGCTGGTGCGCAACACCTCGTGGACCTTCACCCGCGACGCCGGCCTCGGCCTCGATTTCGCGGGGGTCAACTACTACGACGGCCAGGGGTTCCTCGCCCCGAAGTCGCTGAACCTGCAGAGCGCCGTCGAGCTGAACGGCGCCAAGATCTGCGTCGAGGCCGGCACGACGACGGAACAGACCTTGGCCGAATTCTTCCGCAGCCGCGGCCTGAAGTACCAGCCGGTCGTCCTCGACACCGAGGAGAAGGCGAGGGACGCCTATCAGCGCGAAGCGTGCGACGCCTTCAGCGCCGACGTCTCGGCCCTGGCGGCGGCGCGGTCGATCTTCAACAATCCCCAGGCGCACGTCATCCTGCCGGACGTGATCTCCAAGGAGCCGCTGGGGCCGGCGGTGCGCCAGGGCGACGACGCCTGGGCTGACATCGTGCGCTGGACCCTGAACGCCCTGATCCTGGCCGAGGAATTGAAGATCACCGCCAAGACGGTGGACGCGGCCCGCAAGGACGGCGACGCCGAGACGCGGCGCCTGCTCGGCGAGGACGACTACGGGGCCATGCTGGGCCTCAAGGCCGATTGGGCCTACCAGGCGATCAGCCAGGTCGGCAATTACGGCGAGATCTTCGAGCGCAACCTCGGCCCCAAGTCGCCGCTGCGGCTGGAGCGCGGGTTGAACGCCCAGTGGAACGCCGAGAAGCCCGGTCTGATCTACGCCCCGCCGATGCGCTGATCAGGCGCCGGTGACGACGGGGGTGTCGTCGCGACCGCCCCATTCGGCCCACGAGCCGTCATAGACCGGCGCGCGCCAGCGACCGAGCCGGGCAAGGGCCAGGGCCAGCATCGCCGCCGTAATGCCCGAGCCGCACGAGGTGATGATCGGCCTGTCCAGGTCGACGCCGGCGCTGGTGAACAGCGCCTCCAGCCGGTCCTTGCCCAGCACCGTGCCGTCAGGCGCCAGCAGGGCCGACGAAGGCACGCTGAACGCGCCGGGCATGTGGCCGCCGCGCAGGCCGGCGCGGGGCTCGGGCGCTTCGCCGCTGAAGCGCGCCGCCGGGCGGGCGTCGACGATCTGGGCCTCGCCGGTCTCGATCGCCTTGCGCACCTGGTCGACGCCGCGCACCAGCCCGCCGTCGAAGCGGGCGGTGAAGTGGCGCTCGCGGGGCGGCGGCGGGATATCCTCGACGCGCCGGCCCTCGGCGATCCACTTGGGCAGGCCGCCGTCCAGCACGAAGACGTCCTGATGGCCCATCACCCGGAACGTCCACCAGACGCGGGCGGCCGAGCGCAGGCCGAGCTGGTCGTAGACCACGATGCGCGAGCCGTCGCCCAGGCCCAGCCGGCGGACCCGCGCCGAGAACTTGACGGCGTCGGGCAGCATGTGGGGCAGGTCGGTCGTGTCGTCGGCGATGTCGTCGATGTCGAAGAACACCGCGCCGGGAATGTGGGCGGCGGCGTATTCCGCCTGGGCGTCGCGCTGTTCCTGCGGGAAGTACCAGCTGGCGTCGACCACCTTGAGGTCGGGGGCGTCCAGGTTGTCGGCGAGCCAGGCGGTCGTGACGAGGGGATCGGCGATCATGGACGCGCTCACAGCCAGGATGGGACCGGCAGTCCCCGCTCGCGCAGGAACGCCGGATTGAACAGCTTGCTCTGGTAGCGCGATCCGTAGTCGCACAACACCGTCACGATGGTCTTGCCCGGGCCGAGGTCCCCCGCCAGGCGGATCGCCCCGGCGATGTTGACCCCGCTGGAGCCGCCCAGGCACAGCCCCTCGTGGCGGGCGAGGTCGAACACCTGCTCCAGGGCCTCGGCGTCGGGGATCTGATAGGCCCTGTCGACGCTCAGGCCTTCGAGGTTGGCGGTGATGCGGCCCTGGCCGATGCCTTCGGTGATCGAGGTCCCTTCGGCCTTCAGCTCGCCGTGGACGTACCAGTTGTAGAGCGAGGCCCCGAACGGATCGGCCAGGCCGACGGCGACGCCCGGATTGCGCTCGCGCAGGGCGTCGGCCACGCCGGCCAGGGTGCCGCCCGAGCCGACGGCGCAGACGAAACCGTCGACGCGGCCGCCGGTCTGCTCCCAGATCTCCGGCCCGGTCGTCTCGTAATGGGCCTGACGGTTGGCGACATTGTCGAACTGGTTGGCCCAGATCGCCCCGTTCGGCTCGCTCCGCGCCCGCTCCTCGGCCAGGCGGCCGGAATAGCGGACGTAGTTGTCGGGATTGGCGTAGGGGACCGCGTCCACTTCGACCAGTTCGGCGCCGGCCAGGCGGATGGCGTCCTTCTTCTCCTGGCTCTGGGTGCGGGGGATGACGATGCAGGTGCGATAGCCGAGCGCCGCGCCGACCATGGCCAGGCCGATGCCGGTGTTGCCGGCCGTGCCCTCGACGATCAGGCCGCCGGGCTTCAAGGCGCCGCGCCGCTCGGCGTCGCGGATGATGTAGAGCGCCGCCCGGTCCTTGATCGACTGGCCCGGATTGAGGAACTCGGCCTTGCCCCAGATTTCACAGCCGGTGGCGGCGCTGGCCCGGTTGAGCCGGATCAGGGGGGTGTTCCCGATGGCGTCGACGACGCTGCGGCAGACGATCATGGACTCGCTCGCGAAGATGGCCGGCGGACGCTAATGCGCGCCGGGCCGAGGGGGAAGCCCGCGAAGGCCGGCCGGTCGGATCGACTTGGGGCGCGGCGGCGGCGGCCGCAAGGCCCGGCGCCTTAGGTCCGCGCCAGGCTGAGCTGAATGACGTTGGTGCGTTCGGTGCGGAAGCCCGCCTCGCAATAGCTCAGATAGAATCGCCACAGGCGGCGGAACCGCTCGTCGAAGCCGAGCTTACGGATGTCGTCCCAGGCGCCCTGGAACCGATCGGCCCATTCGGCCAGGGTGTCGGCGTAGTTCTGGCCGAAGCGGACCAGGCCCGCCCATTCCAGTCCGACGCGGCTGGTCTCCTGGCGCAGGCGCTCCTCGCTCGGCAGCATGCCCCCCGGGAAGATGTACTTCTGGATGAAGTCGGCGCGGCCGCGATAGTGCTCGAACAGCTCGTCGCGGATGGTGATGATCTGCAGTCCGGCCCGGCCGCCGGGGGACAGCACGTCGCGGATCTTGCCGAAATAGGTGGGCCAGTATTCCTCGCCCACGGCCTCGAACATCTCGATGGAGGCGACGCGGTCGAACTGGCCCTCGACGTCGCGATAGTCGACCAGGCGGATGTCGGTCTTCTCGGACAGCCCCTGTTTGAACAGCCGCGCCTTGGCGAAATCGTACTGGGCCTGGGAGATGGTGATGCCGGTGACCCGGGCGCCGATCTCGCTGGCGGCGAATTCGGCGAAGCCGCCCCAGCCGCAGCCGATTTCGAGCACGTGGTGGTCAGGACCGAGCTGCATCGACTTGGCCAGGGTGGCGTACTTGTTGCGCTGGGCCGCCGTCAGCGCCTGGCCGGGCTGCTCGTACTTGGCCGACGAATAGGTCATGCTGGAGTCCAGCCAGCGGCTGTAGAAGGCGTTGCCGAGGTCGTAGTGGGCGTGGATGTTCTTGCGCGAGCCGGACCGGCTGTTGCGATGGAGCAGGTGGGCGACATAGTTGACGAAACGCGTCACCGGGTTGCCGTCGACCAGGCGGGCCAGCCGGTCGAAGTTGCGGGTGAACGCTTCCAGCAGGGCCGACAGGTCGGGGGTGTCCCACTCCTCGGCCATGTAGCCTTCGGCGAAGCCGATGTCGCCGGCCGACAGCACGCGCGCGACGAACCGGTAGTCCTTCACGATCAGCTCGGCCTGAGGGCCGGGCTGGGCGCCGACGATCGGCACGCGCCGTCCGCCGGGCAGCACGAAGGTTATCGATCCGTAGAGCCAGTTTTCCGCCGCCAGCCGGACGGCGGTGCGGAAGGCGCCGGGCGCCTGGCGCAGTTCAGGCGCGGCCTTGGTCAACCTGGCCATATCGCCGGACAGGTGGGTTCCATCGTTCATAACGGCCTCCCCAGGCAACAGCGAAGCTTAACACCGGATACGTCCGGAGCGAGACCTTAGATAGGAAGCTCATTCGTCCGCGCCCGTACGTATCTGCTCGAAAGCCTCCAAAGCCCTCCGGCGGGCGGCGGCGTGGTCGACGATGGGGCGCGGGTAGGTCCGGCCCAGTTCGACGCCGGCCGCGGCCAGCACGGCGGCCGGCGCTTCCCAGGGTCGATGCAGGAAACGGTCGGGCAGCCGCGCCAGTTCCGGCGCCCAGCGCCGGACGTAGCGGCCGTCGGCGTCGAACTTCTCGCCCTGGAGCACCGGGTTGAAGATGCGGAAGTACGGGGCGGCGTCGGCGCCGCAGCCGGCGACCCACTGCCAGTTGGCGGCGTTCTGGGCGATGTCGGCGTCGACCAGCGTGTCCCAGAACCAGGCCTCGCCCGCCCGCCAGTCGAGCAACAGGTGCTTGGTCAGGAACGAGGCGACGATCATCCGCACGCGATTGTGCATCCAGCCCGTGACCCAAAGCTCGCGCATGCCGGCGTCGACGATCGGATACCCCGTGCGGCCCCGCGACCACGCCGCCAGGGCGGCTGGGTCCGTGCGCCAGGGAAAGGCGTCGAACGCCGGCTTGAAGGCGTCGGTCGGCAGCGTCGGGCGATGATAGAGGACGTGGTGGTTGAACTCGCGCCAGCCGAGTTCCGACCGGAACTTTTCGGCGGCGACGCCGTCGGCGCGATGATCGGCCAGGGCCCGCCATATCTGACGCGGGCCGATCTCGCCCCAGTGCAGGTGCGGCGACAGGCGCGAGGTCGCCGGCTCGGCCGGGCGGTCGCGGCCTTCAGGATAGTCCGCCAGTCCGCCATCGAGGAAGCGCCGCAGCGCCGACCAGGCGCCGGCCTCGCCCGGGGTCCAGGCCGCAAAGCCGCCCGACCAGTCGGGCCCGTGCGGATGCAGCGCCCAATCGTCGAGCGTGTCCGAATCCGGATGGGCGGCGGGCGGGGGCAGGGCGCCCGGGGCCGGCTCGGGCTCGACCAGGCCGACCTGGCCAAGGGCCGCGCGCCAGTAGGGGGTGAAGACCTTGTAGTCGCCGCCGGTCCCGGTCTTGACCGTCCACGGCTCGTTCAACAGGGCGGCGGAGCCCGAGGCCGCCTCCACGCTGACGGATTTCAGCGCCGCCTTCAGGTCGCCGTCGCGTTCGATCGTCGCCGGGTCGTACAGCCGGTTCCAATAGACCCCGCTCGCTCCGGTCTCGGCGGCGAGGGTTTCGACGATGCGGGCGGCGTCGCCCCGCCGCAGGACCAGCCGGCCGCCGCGCGCGGCGAGGTCGGCCGAAAGGGCGCGCAGCGATTTGTCCAGCCACCAGCGCGCCGCCCCGCCCAAGGGGCGGGAGGCCGGATTCGCCTCCAGCACGTAGAGCGGGATCACCGGCCTGCCGCTCCGTGCGGCGGCCGCCAGGGCGGGATTGTCCGCCAGCCGCAGGTCCTGTCGAAACCAGACGATCACCGGGCCTGTGGTCACGCTTCCTCGCTCCGTAGGCGGCCGGCGGCCGCTTCGCTCTTGTGTCCGACGGCCCGCCGCGCCACTTGTGGGCGGCTCCCGCCTTTCAGAAACACGGACGCTTCGACCTTGACCCAGCCTAACGCCGTCGTGGATGTCTCAACTACGGACGGAATCGCCGTTCGGATCGGCAACCGCGAAAAACTCTCGATCATCGCGGGGCCCTGCCAGCTCGAAAGCCGCCAGCACGCGCTGGAGACCGCCCACGCGTTGAAGGAGATCGCCGGCCGGCTGAAGATCGGGCTGATCTACAAGACCTCCTTCGACAAGGCCAACCGCACCTCGGTCAACACCGCCCGCGGCATCGGCCTGGCCGAGGCCCTGCCGATCTTCGCCGAGATTCGCGAAGTCACCGGCCTGCCGGTGATCACCGACGTGCACGAACCCGAGCAATGCGCCCAGGCGGCGCAGGCGGTCGACGTCCTGCAGATCCCGGCCTTCCTGTGCCGCCAGACCGATCTGCTGCTCGCCGCCGGCCGCACCGGCAAGGCGGTCAACGTCAAGAAGGGGCAGTTCCTGGCCCCCTGGGACATGAAGAACGTGGTCTCGAAGATCACCAGCGTCGGCAATCCCAACGTGATGGCCTGCGAGCGCGGCGTCTCCTTCGGCTACAACACCCTGGTGTCGGACATGCGCGCCCTGCCGATCATGGCCGAGATCGGCTGCCCGGTCGTGTTCGACGCCACCCATTCGGTGCAGCAGCCGGGCGGGCAGGGCGCCACCAGCGGCGGCCAGCGCGAGTTCGTCCCGGTGCTGGCCCGCGCGGCGGTGGCCATCGGCGTGGCGGCGGTGTTCATGGAGACCCACCCCGATCCGGATCACGCCCCGTCGGACGGTCCGAACATGGTGCCGCTCGGCCAGTTCGAGGCCCTGGTCGCCGAACTGCTCGACTACGACGCCCTGGCCAAGCGGCGGCTGGCCGCCTGAGCCTGTTTTGCCGACGCCGCTCAAACGTTATAGCCGGGCCTTGACCGCCTCTGGGTCAAGCCGGACAGACTGACACGTCATGGACCTCTCGACCCTGCAATCCCTGCTGGGCGCCGTCGCGGGCGTCCGCGTCGCCTGCATCGGCGACCTGATGCTCGACCGCTATGTCTATGGCGAGGTGGCGCGCATTTCTCCGGAAGCGCCCATCCCGGTCCTGGCCCGCAAGCGCGAGACGACCATGCTGGGCGGGGCGGGCAACGTCGCCCGCAACGTTGCGGCCCTCGGCGGCTGCGCGCCGCTGACCGGCCTGGTCGGCGACGACCCGGCGGCGCGCGAGGTCCTCGGCCTCATCGGCGCCGAACGGGGCGTCGAAAGCCATGTGGTCGTCGAAGGCGCGCGGCCGACCACGGTCAAGATCCGTTTCGTCGCCGGCGGCCAGCAGCTGCTGCGCGTCGATTCCGAGGACGCCACGGCCGTTCAGCCCGACGGCGCCGCGCGGCTGGAGCGCAGCGCCCGGGGATGCGGCGACGGGGCCCGGGCGATCCTGTTGTCGGATTACGGCAAGGGGGTGGTCACGCCGGCGGTGATCAAGGCCTGCCTCGCCATGGCGGCCGAGACGGGCGCCGCGTTGATCGTCGATTCCAAGGCGCGCGACTTCGCCAAGTACGGCGCGGCAGACATCATCAAGCCCAACGCTGCCGAACTGTCGCGGGCGACCGACCTGCCCACCGACACCGACGCCGAGATCGAGGCCGCCCTGACGCGGGCGCTGACCCTTTGCGAATGCAAGGCCATCCTGGTCACCCGCGCCGCCAAGGGCATGTCTTTGGCCGCGCAGGACGAGCCGGTCCGCCATTTCGCCGGCGCCCCGCGCGAGGTGTTCGACGTTTCCGGAGCCGGCGACACCGCGCTGGCCGCCCTGGGGCTGGCCCTCGCCGCCGGCCGTCCGATCGCCGAGGCGGTTCAGTTCGCCATCCTCGCTTCCGGCGTGGCGGTGGAGAAGGCCGGCACGGCCGTGGTCACGCCGCCCGAACTGGTCGAGGCCGAACTGTCCGCCCATCGGGCCCCGGCCGACGCCAAGATCGCCACGCCTGAACGCATGGTCGAGGAGGTCGCGCAGTGGCGCGCCGCCGGCTTGCGCGTCGGCTTCACCAACGGCTGTTTCGACATCCTGCATCGCGGCCACGTCGCCTATCTGGCCCAGGCTCGCGGCTGGTGCGACCGGCTGATCGTCGGCCTGAACAGCGACCGCTCGGTGCGGGCGCTGAAAGGGGACGGCCGCCCGGTCAACGACCTTGAATCGCGGGCCCTCGTGCTGGCCGGCCTCTCGCATGTCGACCTGGTCGTGCCGTTCGACGAGGACACCCCGCTGGCCCTGATCGAGGCGGCCCGGCCCGACGTCCTGGTCAAGGGCGCCGACTACACGGTCGAGGGCGTCGTCGGTCACAACATCGTCCAGGCCTATGGCGGCGAGGTGAAACTGGCGCGGCTGGTCGACGGCTATTCGACCACGGCGGCCATCAAGAGGATGTCGGAGAAAGCTCGATGACGCGGCGCATCATCTTCGTGACCGGCGGCGCCGGTTTCATCGGCTCGAACATCGTGGCCAGGCTGGCCGAGGATCGCTCGCTGGACCTCGTGGTCTGCGACCGGCTCCACGAAGCCGACAAGGGCAAGTGGCGCAACATCGCCAAGCATCCGATCGGCGACTTCGTCCATCCCGATTCCATGTTCGACTGGCTTGAGAAGCGCTGGCGCGACGTCGAGGTGGTGGTCCACATGGGCGCGATCTCGTCGACGACCGAACCGGACGCCGACAAGATCATCGACACCAACTTCCGTCTGTCGCGCGACCTGTTCCGCTGGTGCGCCGATCGCCAGCGCCGCTTCGTCTACGCCTCGTCCGCCGCCACCTATGGCGACGGATCGCAAGGGTTCGCCGACCGTGACGACCTGGAATCCCTCGGCGCCCTGCGGCCGCTGAACGCCTACGGGTGGTCCAAGGCGCTGTTCGACCTGTTCGCCGCGCGGCAGGCGGCGCGCGACTACCATCCCCCGCAGTGGGTGGGCCTCAAGTTCTTCAACGTCTATGGCCCCAACGAGGAGCACAAGGACTCGATGAAGTCGGTCGTCGCCCAGATCTGGCCCAAGGTGGCGCAGGGGCGGGGGGTCCAGCTGTTCAAGTCGCACAACCCGGACTATTCCGACGGCGGCCAGCTGCGCGACTTCGTCTATGTCCGCGACGTGGCCGAGGTGGTGGCCTGGCTGGTCGCCGCCGAGAACGTCAACGGGGTCTACAACCTCGGCTCGGGCCAGGCCCGTTCGTTCGCCGACCTGGCCAGCGCCACGTTCCGCGCGGCCGGCCGCGAGCCGGACATCGAATATTTCGACATGCCGCCGTCGCTGAGGGAGAAGTACCAGTACTTCACCCAGGCCGAGATGGGCCGCCTGCAGGCCGCCGGCTACAACCAGCCCTTCACCCCGCTGGAAGAAGGCGTCACCGACTACGTCCAGCGCTATCTGGCGCAGCCCGACCCCTATCGCTGACGTGGCGTAGCCTGACCTTGGGTCACGCTTGCCCGGCCTCGTCAGGCGCTTAAAGTGACCTGACATCGAGGTCAGGGAGAGCGGCCGTGGTCGGCATTTCCGCCTGGGGCGCCTATGCGCCCCGCTTGCGCCTGAGCCGCCGCGCGGCGGCTTCGGCCAACGCCTGGATCGCGCCGGGGCTGGCGGCCAAGGCCAAGGGCGAGCGCGCCATGGCCAACTGGGACGAGGACTCCCTGACCATGGCCGTCGAGGCGGCGCGCGACGCCCTGGGACCGAGCGACGACCGCAGCCATGTCGACGCGCTCTATTTCGCCAGCACCACCGCGCCCTTCGCCGACCGCCTGAACGCCGGCGTGGTCGCCGCCGCCCTGACCCTGGAGAAGACGGTGGCGGCCGCCGACGTCAGCGGCTCGCAGCGGGCCGGGCTGACCGCCCTGGCCCAGGCCCTGGCGGCGGTGAAGGCCGGCGCGGCCGAAACGGCGCTGGTGGTCGCGGGCGAGCACCGCCGGGCCAGGGCCGCCTCCTCGCAGGAGCTCGATTTCGGCGACGGGGCGGCGGCCTTCCTCGTCTCCGAAGACGCGGGCGCGGCCGAGTTCCTGGGCGGGGCTTCGATCACCGACGATTTCGTCGACCACTTCCGCGCCGCCGACGGCGACTTCGACTATGGCTGGGAGGAGCGCTGGATCCGCGACGAAGGGGTCGTGAAGCTCGCGCCGCCGGCTATCCGCAAGGCGCTTGAAAATTCTGGCGTAAGACCAGAACAAGTCACGCATTTCTGCTTTCCCACGACGTTCTCGGGGCTGGGGGCGACCTTGGCCAAGACCTGTGGTCTGCGGGCCGAGGCGGTGCGCGACGTCCTGGGCGCCCAGATGGGCGAGGCGGGAGCGGCGCACGGCCTGATCCTGCTCGCCCACACGCTGGAGAACGCCAGACCGGGCGACGTCGTGCTGGTGGTTCAGTTCGGCCAGGGCGCCGAAGCCCTGGTGTTCAGGGTTGGCGAGCAGGTCGAGGCGCGACGCCCGGAACGCGGCGTGACGGGCTCGCTGGCCGATAGAAAAGAAGAGAATAACTATCTGAAATTTCTATTTTTTAACGGCCTCGTCGAATGGGACAAGGGCATGCGGGCCGAAAAGGACAACAAGACGGCCCTGACCACCCTCTATCGCAACTCGGACATGATCCTGGGGCTGGTGGGCGGCCGCTGCCGCGAGACGGGCGTGGCGCAGTTTCCGCGAACGCGCATTTCGGTCGCGCCGAACAACCCGGCGGTCGACACCCAGGAGCCCTACAAGTTCGCCGAGCGCAAGGCGCGGGTGTTGTCCTGGTCGGCCGACTACCTGACCTTCTCGATGGCGCCGCCCAACCACTACGGAATGATCGTCTTCGACGGCGGCGGCCGGATCATGATGGACATCACCGACGTCGAGCCGGGCGACGTCGACGCCGGCCTGCCGGTGAAGATGGTCTTCCGCCTGAAGGAGGTCGACGAAAGGCGCGGGTTCCGTCGCTACTTCTGGAAGGCGGCGCCGGACCGGTCGGCGTCGGCCAAGGCTGCGGCGGTCGCGGCGGAGTAGTCCCATGAAGTTCGTCGATCCCCGCGACTTCACCGGATCGCGCGCCTGGGAGGCGCTCGACATCGCCGAGATCGACGGCGCGACGGTGCGGCTGCACTGGGCCGACCGTCCTTATGACTGGCACGCCAACGACGGCGACGAGGTGTTCGTCGTCCTCGACGGCGCCGTCGACATGCACTTCCGCGACACCGACGGCGAGCATGTCCGCGCCATGGCCGCCGGGGACATCTTCTACGCCGGGGCCGGCGTGGAGCATGTCGCCCACCCCGCGCCCGAGGCGCGCATCTTGGTCATCGAAAGAAAGGGAAGCGTCTAGCTTCCAGGAGGAAACCCATGCCCGCCGGAATTAAGGACAAGGTCGCCGTCATCGGCATGGGCTGCTCGAAGTTCGGCGAGCGATGGGATTGCGGGCCCGACGAACTGATGGTCGAGGCCTATGTCGAGGCGCTCCAGGACGCAGGGATCGAGCCGAGCCAGCTCGACGCCGCCTGGTTCTCGACGCACATCGACGAGATCGGCACCGGCAAGGGCGGCACGCCGCTGTCGGTGGCGCTGCGTCTGCCGAACATCGCGGTGACGCGGGTGGAGAATTTCTGCGCCTCGGGCTCGGAGGCGTTCCGGGGCGCGGTCTACGCCGTCGCGGCCGGGGCCGCCGACATCGCCCTGGCCGTCGGCGTCGAGAAGCTGAAGGACACCGGCTATGGCGGCCTGCCGGTCGGAGCGCCCGGCACCCTGATCCCGCAGATCTCGCCCAACGGCTCGGCTCCCGGCAACTTTGCCCAGCTCGCCAGCGCCTATCGGGCCAAGCACGGGGTCTCCAGGGAGGACCTCAAGCGCGCCATCGCCCACGTTTCGGTCAAGAGCCACGCCAACGGCGCCAAGAACGCCAAGGCCCACCTGCGCAAGCCGATCACCGAGGAGCAGGCCCTGAACGCGCCGATGATCGCCGAGCCGCTGGGCCTGTTCGACTGCTGCGGCGTGTCGGATGGCGCGGCGGCGGCCATCGTCACCACGCCAGAGATCGCCCGGGCGCTGGGCAAGCGCGACCTCGTCATGGTCAAGGCGCTGCAACTGTCCGTCTCCAACGGTTCGGAGGCGCAGTACAACGGCTGGGACGGCAGCTATTTCCACACCGCCCGCATCGCCGCCGGCAAGGCCTATCGCGAGGCCGGCGTCGAGCGGCCGCGCGAACAGATCTCGATGATGGAGGTGCACGACTGCTTCTCGATCACCGAACTGGTGACCATGGAGGACCTGTTCATCAGCGCCGAGGGCCAGGGCTGGCGCGACGTGATGGACGGCTTCTACGACGCCGACGGCGGAGTGCCGTGCCAGATCGACGGCGGCCTGAAGTGCTTCGGCCACCCGATCGGCGCCTCGGGCCTGCGCATGCTCTACGAGATGTACCTGCAACTGCAGGGCCGCGCCGGCGAGCGGCAGCTGCGCGACCCGGTCCTGGGCATGACGCACAATCTCGGCGGCTCGCCCTCGACCAATGTCTGCTCGGTGGCCATCGTCGGCCGCGAAGGCGCCTAGGCCCTCTGAGAAAGGACGTCGCACCGCTCTCGCGGTTCGTGTATCGCTTGCGGCATGGCGGAAGGGCAGGTCGGGTTCAAGCGTTGGCTTCTGGCGGGCGGCGTCGCCATGGCGGCGATCGTCCTGACCGCGGCGTTCGTGTGGCGGGACGACATCCTGCAGGCGGCGCTCGATCCCAAGGTGCCCTATCAGACCTACCGTCCGCCGCCGCCGCCCGACTACGGCCAGCGCAAGAGCTGGGCGCTGATACCGGACCGGCCTGCCATCTGGACCGCCAACGACCTGCCAGCCGACGTCTTCTTCATCCATCCGACCACCTTCGACGGCGGCCGCGACTGGAATGCGCCGATCGGCGCCTCGCAGGCCGACCGCCTGCTCAACCGGGTGATGCTGCCCAACTACGCCGGGCCGTTCTTCCGGGTCGGGCGCCTGTTCGCCCCCAAGTACCGGCAGGCCAGCCTCTACAGCCAGCTGACCTTGCGCGACGACGCCCGCGACGCCCGGCGATTCGCCTATGGCGACGTGCGGGAGGCCTTCCGGTACTATCTGGAGCACTATAATCGCGGCCGGCCGCTCGTGCTCGTCGGGGTGGAGCAGGGCGGCCTGATGGCGCAGCGGCTGCTGCGTGACGAGATCGCGCCGGATCGCAAGCTGGTGAACCGGCTGGCGGGGGTCTATCTCGTCGACGTCGCCGCGCCCCGGACCGACTATGACGGCCCCAAGGCCGGTCCGATCCCGTCCTGCTCTCGCCGCAACCAGGCGCGCTGCGTGGTCGGCTGGATCGACGTCTGGGACAACGACCACGACGCCGCCCAGCAAGCCCTCGACCGGGCCCTGGTCTGGAAGGGCGACCAGCTGGTCAACCTGGACGGCCGCGACGCGCTCTGCGTCAACCCCCTGGTGGGTAAGGAGACCGACGAGAAGGTTCCGACCCGCGCCAACCTCGGCGCGGCCAATGTCTCGGGTCTGGAATGGGGCACGCGTCCGGCGTTCCTGGTGCGGCAGGTGTCGACCCAGTGCGTCGGCGGGGTGCTGCGGGTGTCGAAGCCGAAATCGCCGTCGCTGAAGGAATCCGGCGGCTGGGCCGACCGACTGAAGGAACCGGCCTTCAACCTGTTCTACGCCGACCTTGAAGCCGACGCCCAGGCGCGGGTGGCGAGCTTGCTGAACCTTCCGGACTTCCCCAAGCCGGCCCCGCCGATCGAGAAGTCGATCGAAGTCGGGATGGCCCCGGTGCATCGCATCGACTAACCGCCGCCGGGCTCGCCCAGCAGGGCCTTGAGGCCGGAATAGCCGGGCTGGTCGATGCCGACCTGCTCGGCGGCGCTGCGCTTCAGGTGATCCATCAGGCCCGGATGGTCGAGCGCGATCTCGCCGGCGCGCAATCCGTCGCAGAGGGCGGCGTTCAAGGTCTCGAAATCCCCGTCTCGCCCCAAGAGCCCGCGCAGGCGCTCGCGGGCCGCCGCCTCGGCCGCCGCGCCGGCCTCCAGTTCGCGCCGGACCACCCCGAGGGCGTTGACCGCCACCCGGGCGTGGAAGGCGTCGCGGTCCTTGAGCGCAGGCGCGGCCCGCTCCTCGATGAAGCGGGCGACGGCGTCGATCAATTCCAGGGCGGTGGGGTGGCGGATCATGCGGCCCGTTCCAGCAAGGCGACGAGGTCGATCTCGGTTTCACTGGCCCGGCGGCCGATCATCGCCCGTTCGACCGACAGGTCGGCGCCGACGGCGTAGCTGGCGTACATCATCAGGCACATGACTCCCCATTTCAGCGAACCGAGCATCTGCCAGTAGAGCAGCCGCTCCAGCGACGGCGGCTCGCCGCCGGCGGCCGCGTAGCCTTCCAGCAGGTCCTCGTAGGTCCCGAAGCCGCCGACGGGCTTGCGGTGCTCGCCGAAGCGCCAGGAGTTGACGCAGATCCAGCCGAGATCCTCGGCCGGGTCGCCCCGGTGCGCCAGCTCCCAGTCGAGCACGGCGGCCAGCCCGCGTTCAGGGTCGACGATCAGGTTGCCGTTCCTGAAATCGCCATGGGCCAGGACCGGGCGGACCAGGGGCGGGGCGTGGGCCTTCAGGTGCGCCAAGGCGGCCTCGAACACAGGACGCCGGGCGTCGAGGCCGCGATAGACGGCCTCGTAGCGGGCCAGCTCGCTGGCGGCGTCGGACATCGGCAGCTCGGCCAGCGGATCGAGGGACGTGGCGTGGATGCGGCCCAGGACCTCGCCGCATCGTCGCGCCAGGCCGGGGCGGACCTTGGCGAAGGCCTCGTTGCGCACGATGCGGCTTCCCAGGGTCTCGCCGGCGACGCGCGCCATCACATAGGCCTCGCCGAGGCCGTCTTCCGCTGCGCAGACATGGATCACGTCCGGCGTCGGGGCGCCCTGGGCCGCGGCGGCGCGGATCAGCCGGGCCTCCATTGCGAGCGGGAGAGCGCGGCCTTCGGCCTCGCCCAGCGCATGGGCGGGGCGCCGGCGCAGGATCAACGGCGTCGGCCGGGCGCCGTCATTGACGATGAAGGCCCAGGTCTCCTGGCTGGCCCCGCCGGACAGGCGGCGCAGGTCGCCGATCTCCCCGCCGCCGGGAACCAGGCGCGGCGCCAGGGCTTGCAGGGCGGCGTGCATCGCTTGCGGGTCCAACTCGACCTCCCAGGATCGGGCCATGTTGGCCCGGCGCGAGGATGTCGCCAAGCCTCACCCGGCGTCAGTCAACGGCCCGCCCGGACGCCAGTCGAACAGTTGCTGCAACAGGCGGACGGCCTGGCCGCGCGAGCTGGTCAGGCCAGGGTCCCTGGCCAGGATCAGCCGGGCGTCGTCGGCCGCCGTGGCGATCAGGCCGCGATGGGCGACCGGATCGACCAGTCGGTAGGCCGGAAAACCGCTCTGCTTCAGGCCCAGGGGGTCCCCGCCGCCGCGCAGCTCGAGGTCCTTTTCGGCGATGACGAAGCCGTCCTCGGTCTTGCGCAGGATGTCGAGCCTCGCCTCGCCGGCGGCCGACAGCGGCGGATCGTAGAGCAGCACGCAGCTGGATTCGCGCACGCCCCGCCCGACGCGGCCGCGCAGCTGGTGCAGCTGGGCGAGGCCGAACCGCTCGGCCTGCTCGATGACCATGATCGAGGCGTTGGGGACGTTGACGCCGACCTCGACGACCGTCGTGGCCACCAGCAGGGCGATCTCGCCGTCGGCGAAGCCGGCCATCACCGCGTCCTTCTCGGCCGGAGCCATGCGGCCGTGCACCAGGCCGACGCGCGGCCCGAGGGCGCGGCGCAGGTCCTCGGCGCGGCCTTCGGCGGCGGCGAGGTCGACGGTTTCGGACTCGGCCACCAGCGGACAGATCCAGAACGCCTGCGCGCCGCCCTTCAGCGCCTGGGACAGCCGCCCGACCACCTCGCCGATGCGCGGCGCCGGCACGGCCCTGGTCGCCACGGGCTTTCGGCCCGGCGGCTTTTCATCGATGCGCGAGACGTCAAGGTCGCCGAACATCGTCAGTTCGAGCGTGCGCGGGATCGGCGTCGCCGACATGGCCAGCAGGTGGGTGGAGGGGCCCTTGTCCTGCAGGCGGCTGCGCTCGTTGACGCCGAAGCGGTGCTGTTCGTCGATCACCGCGAGGGCCAGGGCCTTGAAGACGACGTCGTCCTGGAACAGGGCGTGGGTGCCGATGGCGACCGCGACCTCGCCGCCGGCCAGGGCCCGTAGTTTCTCGGCCCGCGCCGCGCCCTTGTCGCGCCCCGTGAGCAGCAGGCAGCACACGCCCTGGGCTTCCAGCGGGCCGACCACGGTCTCGTAGTGCTGCCGGGCCAGGATCTCGGTCGGGGCCATCAGCACCGACTGCAGGCCGGCGTCGGCGGCGTCGGCCATGGCCAGCATGGCCACCACCGTCTTGCCGGCGCCGACGTCGCCCTGGAGCAGGCGGCTCATGCGTTCGCCCGATTGCAGGTCGCCGCGAACCTCGGACAGCGCCCGGCTCTGGGCGCCGGTCAGCCGGAAGGGCAGGGCGGCCTCCAGGGCGGCCGCCGTCGGGCCGCCAGGGACGCGCACGGCGGGCTGGGCCCGGCGGGAGGCCTTGCGCTGGGCCATGGCCAGCTGGTGGGCCAGCAGTTCGTCATAGGCCAGCCGGCGGCGGGCCGGATGCTCCGGGCCGAGGTCGGCGTCGGACTTCGGCGCGTGCAGCGCCTCCAGCGCGGCGCGCCAGCCGGGAAGCCCCTCGCGCGCTCGCCAGGCCTCGTCCAGCCATTCGGGCAGCTCCGGCGCGCGGGCGACCGCCTCGGCGACCAGCTTGCGCACCGTGCGCGGCGCGAGCCCGGCCGTGGCCGGATAGATCGCCTCGTCCTGGGGGATCTCGTCGATGCGCTCCACCGGCAGCAGGTAGTCCGGATGGGCCATCTGCAGTTCGGCGCCGAAGCGTTCGACCTTGCCGCTGGCCGCCCGCCGTTCGCCGACAGGGTGCTGCCGCGCCAGGTGCGGGCCGTGACCCTTGAACCAGGTCAGGGTGATGAAGGCCGAGCCGTCGAACAGCCGCATCCGCCACGGCAGGCTGGGTCGAGGCGGCGGCGTGTGCGCCTCGACGACGCCGACCACGGTCTGGACCTGCCCCTCGGCGGCGTCGGCGATCGCCGTCAGCGGCCGCTTGACCAGGCCCTGGGGCGCCAGGAAGGCCAGGTCGCGCACCAGCGGCCCGGCCAATTTCTCGACCAGGGGCGCGACCTTGGGCCCCACGCCCTTGAGCGTGGTGGCGGGTGAAAACAGCGAATAGAGAATCTCCGGCCGCATCGCGGCACCATAGCGCGGGTGGCGGGCGGTCGCTTGGCGTTCTATATGCCCGCCTTCACCTCATGCTTTCGCCGGACCCCATGGACGACACCCGCCTCAAGAAGATTCGATTCCGCGCCTGGCATCGGGGGTTCAGAGAGGCCGACCTCATTCTCGGACCGTTCGCCGACAAGCATCTGGCCGAGCTGACGCCGACCCAGGTCGACGCCTTCGAAGTGCTGCTCGACCAACCGGACCAGGACCTCTACGCCTGGATCGTGGGGCGCGAGCCGACGCCGGAAGCCTATGACGGCGAGGTGCTGGACCTGATCAAGAGCTTCCGCTTCTTCGCCCACGCCGCCCGCGACGGCGACCTGGGAGCCTGAGGGCATGGCGCGCGATTCCGAAGCCAAACGCATCGCCGCGGACCCGGGCCGGCTCGACCTGGGCAGCGCCCCCGAGGGGTTCGACGCCCTGGTGATGGCCGACATCGTGCGGGCCCGGGGCGGCCTGAACGTCTTCGTCGCCCGCGACGGCGCCAGGGCCTCGGCCTTCATCGACGCCCTGGCGTTCTTCGCGCCCGAGATCGAGATCCTGCGGTTCCCGTCCTGGGACTGCCTGCCCTACGACCGCATCGGGCCGTCCGCCGGGGTTGCGGCCCAACGCATGGCCACGCTGAGCCTGTTGGCGCGCGGACTGGACGCCAAGCCGCGCCTGCTGGTCACCCAGACGCCGGCGCTGCTGCAGCGCACGCCGCCGCGCGAGGCTGTCGGCCGCGCCGCCTATCTGGCCCGCCACGGCCAGGACGTGAACATCGCCGACCTGGAACGCTATTTCGCCGTCAACGGCTATGTGCGGGCCTCGACGGTGTCGGAGCGCGGCGAGTTCGCCATCCGCGGCGGCGTCATCGACGTCTTCCCGTCGGCGGCCGACGAGCCGGTCCGCCTGGACCTGTTCGGCGACACGCTCGATTCGATCCGGGCTTTCGATCCCGAGACCCAGCGCTCGACGCGGCAGCTCAAGGCGGTCGACCTGCTGCCGGTCAGCGAGGCCCTGCTCGACGCCGAGGCGGTGTCGCGGTTCCGCAAGGGCTATCTCGCCACCTTCGGCGCGCCCGGCGACGACGCCATGTACGCCGCGATCAGCGAGGGCCACCGCCGCGCCGGGCTGGAGCATTTCCTGCCGCTGTTCTACGAGCGGCTCGAGACCTTGTTCGACTACCTGCCGCCGGGCTGCCTGATCGGGGTCGATCACCTCGCCGCCGAAGCCCGCGACGAGCGTCTGGCCATGATCGCCGACGCCTTCGACGCGCGGTCTGAGGCGGCGCAGAAGGGACGCTATCGCGCCCTTCCGGCCACGGCGCTCTACCTCTCGGAACAGGAATGGGAGCAGCGGCTGGCGCTGCACCCCAACCGCCGGTTCTCGCCCTTCGCCAGCGAAGGCGCGGTGGACATGGGCGCGCGCCTGGGCCGCACCTTCGCCGCCGAACGGGCCCAGGACAGCGTCAACCTGTTTGAAGCCACCGCCGACCACGCCCGCAAGCTGGCCGGCGAGGGGCGGCGGGTGCTGTTCGCCTCGTGGTCGGAAGGCTCGTCCGAACGCCTGGGGACCATGCTGGCCGACCACGGGCTGAAAGGCATCGCCTTCGCGCCGTACTGGCAGGCGGCCAAGGCCAACGACCCCAAGAAGCCGCAACGGGTGGTGCTGCCGCTCGACGCCGGCTTCGAAACCGACAACCTGGCGGTCATCTCCGAGACCGACATCCTCGGCGACCGGCTGGCGCGGCCCAAGAAGCGGCGGCGCGCCCAGAACTTCCTGGCCGAGGCCTCGGCCCTGACCCCCGGCGATCTGGTGGTGCACATCGACCACGGCATCGGCCGCTATGAGGGGCTGAAGACGCTGGAGGTGCAGGAGGCGCCCCACGACTGCCTCGAACTGCACTACGCCGGCGAGGCCAAGCTCTACCTGCCGGTCGAGAACATCGACCTCCTGACCCGCTACGGCGCCGAGAGCGACGGGGTTCAGCTCGACCGGCTGGGCGGCGCCGCCTGGCAGGCGCGCAAGGCCCGGGCCAAGGAACGGCTGCGCGAGATGGCCGACGGTCTGATCCAGATCGCCGCCGCCCGCCAGCTCAAGCACACCGACGAGGTCGACCCGCCGCACGGCCTGTTCGACGAGTTCTGCGCCCGCTTCCCCTACGAGGAGACCGACGACCAGCTCAACGCCATCGGCGACGTGCTGACCGACCTTTCGGCCGGCAAGCCGATGGACCGGCTGATCTGCGGCGACGTCGGCTTCGGCAAGACCGAGGTGGCGCTGCGCGCGGCCTTCGTGACGGCGATGAGCGGCCATCAGGTCGCCGTGGTCTGCCCGACCACCCTGCTGGCGCGCCAGCACTACAAGACCTTCGTCGACCGCTTCCAGGGCTGGCCGGTCAAGGTCCGCCGCCTGTCGCGGCTGGTCCCGGCCAAGGAAGCGAGCGAGACCCGCGACGGGCTCAAGGCCGGCGAGATCGAGATCGTCATCGGCACCCACGCCGTCCTGTCCAAGCAGGTCGAGTTCAAGAACCTCGGCCTGGTCATCGTCGACGAGGAGCAGCACTTCGGCGTCAAGCACAAGGAAGCGCTGAAGGCCCTGCGCGCCGACGTGCACATGCTGACCCTGACGGCGACGCCGATCCCGCGCACCTTGCAGATGGCGCTGTCGGGCATCCGCGAGATGTCGATCATCGCCACGCCGCCGGTCGACCGCCTGGCGGTGCGGACCTACATCACCCCGTTCGACCCCGTGGTGGTGCGCGAGGCGCTGCTGCGCGAGAAGTATCGCGGCGGCCAGGCCTACTATGTCGCGCCGCGCCTGAAGGACCTGCCGGACATCGAGAAGTTCCTGCGCGAGCAGGTGCCGGAAGTGAAGTTCGTCGTCGGCCACGGCCAGATGGCGCCGACCCAGCTCGAAGACGTCATGACCGCCTTCTACGAGGGCCAGTACGACGTCTTGCTATCGACCACCATCGTCGAGTCCGGGCTGGACATCCCGACCGCCAACACCCTGGTCATCCATCGCGCCGACATGTTCGGCCTGGCCCAGCTCTACCAGATCCGCGGGCGCGTCGGCCGCTCCAAGGCCCGCGCCTACGCCTACATGACCACCCCGGCCGAGCGGCAGATCACCCTGTCGGCCGAGAAGCGCCTGAAGGTGCTGCAGTCGCTCGACAGCCTGGGCGCCGGCTTCCAGCTGGCCAGCCACGACCTCGACATCCGCGGCGGCGGCAACCTGCTCGGCGATGAGCAGTCGGGCCACATCAAGGAGATCGGCGTCGAGCTGTACCAGCAGATGCTGGAGGACGCCGTGGCCGAGCTGAAGGCGAAGGGCGGCCCCGACGCCCTGGTGGTCGATCGCGGCTGGTCGCCGCAGATCAACACCGGCGCGGCCGTGCTGATCCCCGAGAACTACGTGCCGGACCTCAATGTCCGGCTGGCGCTCTATCGCCGCCTGTCCGAGGCCGAGAAGGCCCAGGACCGCGAAGCCCTGGCCGCCGAGCTGATCGACCGCTTCGGGCCTCTGCCGGCCGAGGCCGGCCAACTGCTGAAGGTGGTGGCGATCAAGGGCCTGTGCCGCCAGGCCAATGTCGGCAAGATCGACGTCGGTCCCAAGGGGGCGGTGATCGCCTTCCGCGACGATCACTTCGCCAACCCGGCGGCCCTGGTCCTGTTCATTCAGAAGAACGGGGCGGTGTGGCGGTTGCGGCCGGATCAGAAGGTGGTGGTCAAGGGCGAGTGGGACGAGCCCGAAGCGCGCCTCAACGCCGCCGAGAAGATCCTCGTCCAGCTGGCCAAGCTGGCCGGCGGCTGATCAGGCCCCGGCCGTCCGCGCGGCCCGGGCCTCGCTCAGCAGGCGCCGGCCGCGGATCGCCATCTCCAGCCGTTGCACGCCCAGCATGCCGACGGCGAAAGCCACGAAGGCGTCGGTGATCAGCGCCACGCTCAGGTGCCAGGCCTGGGCCTCCTGCAGCATCACCGAGCGCAGGCCGAAGCGGACGGCGAACAGGGCGACCAGGAAATACAGCGCCCATGGCGAGGCCTGGACGTTCATGGCGTGGGTCTGCGGATCGACGGTGATGTTCATCATGCGGCCGCGGAACCAGCCGGCCACGGCGCCGACCGTGAAGATCAGGCCGAGCCAGAACCAGTCGAGGCCCTTGGGAGGCGTCTGGCTCAGCATGGCCGCCGCCGAAGCGAGCATGATCGCCGGCATGATCCACAGCCATTCGAGCTTGAGCGGCCGCGACTGGCTCATTCGCCGCATGCGAAGGATGACCACCAGCAGGATGAGCGGCGTGATGACGAAGGGCAGCAGCCTGGCGGAGTTGTGGTCCATCGTACGGAAATCCTCACAGGACCGGCGCGCCGGCCGGCTATCGGGGGTCAGCCGCCGGCGGGCGGGGCGGCGGCGAGCGAGTCGATGGCCTGAAGCAGGCGGTCGGGGGTCTCGGCCCCGGCCACCGCCACGCGGCCGGCGAATATCGTGAACGGCACGCCGCTGACGCCGGCGCGCACCGCCAGTTCGTGCTCGCGCGTCACGGTTTCGCGATCGGCGTCCTCGGACAGCAGCTTGAGGATCAGCAGGCGGTCCATTCCGGCCGCCGCGCCGATGGCCGCCAGCTCCTCGGGCGCGCCTATGTCGCGTCCCTCGACGAAATAGGCCCGGAGCAGCCCCTCGACCACGGCGTCTTGGACGCCTTGCCCCTGGGCCCAGCGGATCAGCCGATGCGCCGCATTGGTGTTGGGCGACCGCTCGATCCGCGCGAAGTCGAAGGCGACGCCGTCCTCGGCCCCGAGGGCGACCAGATGGTCGTGCACGGTCTTGAGCCGTGCCGGGTCGGGGAACTTGGCGGCCATGTAGGCGGCGCGGTCCACGCCTTCCTCGGGCAAGGTCGGATCGAGTTGGTAGGGGCGCCAGACCACGTGCGGCTCGATGTCTGGCCGCAGGGCCAGCGCTTGGTGCAGCCGTCGCCATCCCAGATAGCACCAGGGGCAGACCACGTCGGCGATGAAGTCGATTTGCAGGGGCTCGGCCATGGCCGCAGACTGGCTCAGCCCGCCTCGCGCTGCAACGCCTTGGCGGCGGCCCGCTCAAGCGCGCGCGCAGGATTCTCGCCCGGCTCCAGCTGCGAGACCCCGATGTCGAATTCGCAGACGAACGGCGGATGGTCCTCGCCGGCGTCGAAGGCGGTGCAGCCGATGACGGCGGCGATCCGCTCGCCCGCCGCCAGGGCGGCGACGTGCGGGGTGGCGGGCAGGGCGAGGGCGAAGATCTCGGGCCCCAGGCGGGCGGCGGTGTCCTCGGTGCGCACCAGGCGGCCGATCATCGAGCCGATCTGCGGGATGGCCCGGTCGACCCAGCCGCCGGCGCGGGCGCGGGCGGTCTCGGCCCGGTCGGCCACGCGCAGCACGCAGACCGACAGCGAACGGCCGCGCTTGACCGCCGACTGCGACAGCCGCGCCAGGTGGGCGGCGAACAGGTCGCGGGTGAACAGCCCCGTGGCGGCGTCCATCAGGCCCGAACCGCGGGCCTTCTCCAGGGCCCGGCGGATGGCGCTCTGCCGGCGATAGGCGCGGGCCAGCTCGATCACGCGGCGGGCGGATTCGGTTTCGGGCGTTTCGGGCGAGGCCACGTCCGAGACCCCGCGATGGAAGGCCTCGGACAGGGTGATCATCGACTGAGCCCGCAGATAGAGCAGGGCGGGGATATGATAGAGGCGGGTGTTGCGGCGCATGCCGGCGGCGATGGACAACGCCTCGTTCTGGTTGTCGCCCGCCCACAGCACCACGGCGTCGAAGGCGCGCTCGTGTAGATAATCGAAGGCGGTGTAGGCGGTGAAGGCGCCCACCACCTCGGCCCCGCTGCGGGCGAGGGCGTTGGACAGGGCCAGGAACTGCGGGGCCGGCTCGCCCACCGCCAGGACGCGGAAGGGCGCGGCCTCGTCCTCGACTACGGCCAGCGGCTGGCCGCGATCGGCGAAGGTCTCGCGCCGCAGGTCGTATTCCTCCTCGGCGATGGCCATGCGCACCAGGGATTCCAGGCGCAGCACGGCCTGGGCGGGATGCAGCGGCGGGGCCAGCGTCAGGTCGAAACCGTCGCCCTCCTGGTCCGGCTCGCCGATGGCGATGATCGGCGCGCGCCGCGGCGCCAGCGCCGAGCGCAGCCGTTGCAGCGCCAGGGCGACGTCGGGCTCGATGGCCGCGCGATCGACGATCACCGCCTCGACCTGCAAGTCGGCGGCGGCGCTGGCGGCGGCGTAGAGCCCGCGCGCCGTGACCGTCCGCCAGCCCAGCCGGTCCAGCCCTTCGGAGAGCGGGCCGGCCAGCGTGTCGTCTTTCGCGATGATCAGGACGCGCGCGTGAACCGACACTCAAAACCCCTTCGCACCTGCCCCATGTCGCGTTTCGGGGCCTATCGAACCCGCGATAGGGTCCATCGCCGGGAATCGCAACCGCCTTCAGGATATCAGAGGCCCGGCGTTCGGACAGAGGCGGGACGTCGCGGCCGTGGGAGGAGATCATGGATAAGCCCTTGACCGGACAGGTCGCCTTCGTAACCGGGGCGTCGAGCGGCCTTGGCCGGCGCTTCGCCCACGTTCTGGCCGACGCCGGGGCGGCCGTCGCCCTGGCCGCCCGGCGGACCGAGCGCCTGGACAAGGAGGCGGCCGCCATCGCCGGGCGCGGCGGCCGCGCCATGGCGGTGGCGCTGGACGTGGCCGACGTCGGCGCGATCGGCCCCGCCCTCGACCGGGTCCAGGCCGAGCTCGGCCCGCTGTCGATCCTGATCAACAACGCCGGCGTCGGCGGGGAGGGCATGGCCCTGGACCTCAGCCCCGAAGCCTTCGACCAGACCTTCGCCGTCAATGTGCGGGGCGTCTACTTCGCGGCCCGCGAGGCGGCCCGACGCATGATCGACAGCGGCGTCGCCGGCGAGGGCCGGGCCCGCATCGTCAACATCGCCTCGATCGCGGCCGAGACGGTGCTGCCCGGCCTGACCGCCTACTGCGCCTCCAAGGCGGCGGTCGCCATGATGACCAAGGGACTGGCGCGCGAATGGGCGCGCAGCGGCGTGGCGGTGAACGCCATCTGCCCGGGCTATATCGAGACCGAGATCAACAGCGACTGGTTCCACACCGAGGGCGGCCAGAAGCAGATCAAGGGCTTTCCCCGCCGCCGGCTGATGGACGAGAACGCGCTGGACGCCGCGCTGACGATGCTGGCCGGACCGGCGGCGCGGTTCATCACCGGGACCCTGGTCACCGTCGACGACGGCCAGTCGCTCTAGAAGGTCTGGCCGGCCTTGCCTGACCGAACGTCAGCGCGGCTAGCTTGGCGGATCGGGACCGTCGGGGTCAGGGAGAGACATCATGGCGCAAGGGCCGCTCGCGGGACTGAAGATCGTCGAGTTCGCCGGCATCGGGCCGGGGCCGTTCTGCGGCATGCTGCTGTCCGACCTCGGCGCCGACGTGGTGCGCATCGACCGCAAGGGTCATGGCCGCGCCTCGCCGGCGGACGTGACCAGCCGGGGGCGCCAGTCGGTGGCGCTCGATCTCAAGAGGCCGGAGGCCGTAGAGGCCTGCCTCAAGCTGATGGAGAGGGCCGACGCGGTGTTCGAGGGGTTCCGGCCGGGCGTGATGGAGCGCCTCGGCCTCGGTCCCGACGTCGCCCTGGCCCGCAATCCCAAGCTGGTCTACGGCCGCATGACCGGCTGGGGGCAGTTCGGCCCCTACGCCCAGGCCGCCGGCCACGACATGAACTACATCGCCATCACCGGCGCGCTGCACGCCATCGGCGCCGAGGACAAGCCCGTCCCGCCGCTGAACCTGGTCGGCGATTTCGGCGGCGGGGCGCTCTATCTGGCCTTCGGGTTGCTGGCCGGCGTGATCCACGCCCGCGCCACTGGACACGGCCAGGTGGTGGACTGCGCGATGAGCGACGGCGCGGCCTCCCTGATGGCCATGTTCTACGGCTTCAAGGCCATGGGAATCTGGAAGGAAGAGCGGCGCAGCAACCTGCTGGACGGCGGCGCGCACTTCTACGACACCTACCAATGCGCCGACGGCGGATGGGTGTCGATCGGCTCCATCGAACCGCAATTCTATGCGCTTCTTCTTGAAAAGACGGGGATATCCGACCCTGAATTCAGCGGGCAGATGAACCGGGAGGCCTGGCCGGCCCTGCGCGAGAAGCTGGCGGCGGTGATCCGGACCCGCACCCGCGGGGAGTGGACCGAGATCATGGGCGGCACGGACGTCTGCTTCGCGCCGGTGCTGAACATGGACGAGGCGCCCGAGCATCCGCACAACAAGGCGCGCGAGACCTTCGTCGAGATCGCCGGCGTGATGCAGCCGGCGCCGGCGCCTCGCTTCTCGGTCACGCCGGGCGCGGTGCAGGGGCCGCCGCCGGCCATCGGCGCCGACAACGACGGCGCGCTGTCGCGGTGGGGCTTCGCCGAGGCCGAGATCGCCGCCCTGAAAACCGACGGCGCCCTGTAGGCTTCATTCAGGCTGGGTTCAGCGCGGCGGGGCCAGGATGCGCGGCATGGACGGCCGTCGCGCTCTCCCGTCCCTCGAAGCGGCGGCCGTCCATCAGGACGAAGACACGGTCATCCTGGCGGCGCGCCACCCGAAACGGTGGCGCGTCGTTTTCATTTGCACATATCGCCGCGCGAGGCGAAACACCTCGTCTTGCGAGCGAGGGAGCGCCAGGGCCTGCGCATTCTAGAACTCACCCCCCTGCGTTGGGGCTGGGCCGTCCTCAAGGTGGCCGGCAAGGCCCTGACGCGCCTGTGGGGACGCGACGTCATGCTCTATGTAGGCGGGGTGTCCTTCTTCGCCCTGCTGGCGGTGTTTCCGGCCCTGGCCCTGTCGATCGGCATCTACAGCCTGCTGTCGACGCCTGAGCAGGCCGCCGCCCAGGCCGACGCCTTCGCCGAGATTCTGCCCGCCGGGGCCCAGGGCCTGTTCGAGGCCCAGCTGACCCGGCTGGCTCACACGCCCAGCGGGGCGGCGTCCACCCAGAGCGTGCTGGCCATCGTGGTGGGCCTCTACGCCGCCCATCGCGGCTTCAAGGCGCTGCTGGCCGGCCTGTCGTTCATCCACGGCGAGGAGAATCCACGCGGCTTCTTCGGCTTCAACCTGATGGCCCTGATCGTCGCCGTGGCGGCCTTCGGCCTGCTGGCCGTGGTGTCGGCGGCGTTCCTGACGGTGCGCGTCGTGGTCGCGGCCGCGGAGCTGAACCCGATGAAGGGCGTCAACTGGGTCTTCTCGGAATGGACCTGGGCCTCGTTCGGCCTGACCCTCGGCCTGATGCTGATCTACCGCTACGCCATGTCGCGCACGCCGGTGGGCTGGCGCGCCTCGGCGCTCGGCGGCGCCGTGGCCGCCCTGATGTTCATCGCGGCCTCCTGGGCCAGCGCCTACTATGTCGAACAGATCGCCCATCTGGGCGCCACCTACGGCTCGGTGGCGGCGGTCGTGGTGTTCCTGATCTGGCTGTCCTGGAACGTCAACGCCATCTTCTTCGGCGGCGCCGTGGCCACCGAGGCGGCCATCGCCCTGGGCGACGAGAGCGACGCCGTCTACGAAGCGGGGCGGGCCGAGGTCGGCGAGCGTCCGACTAGCGCGGCCTGACCACCAGGAAGCTCGAGGTCGCGCCGTCGCTGGACTGTTCGAGCAGCTCAAAGCCGTTCTGGGCGGCGAAATGCGGCACGTCGATGCGGGCCATCGGGTCGTCGGCCAGGAGGCGCACGGCCTGGCCGGGGGCGGCCGACGCCAGCGCCTTGCGCAGCTTGAGGGTCGGCACCGGGCATTGGTGGCCCCGCGCGTCGACGATGGGTATGGCGGCGTTCGGCGAGGACATGCCACGCCTTTCATCACGACTGCGTCGATGCGTCCATGCCGCATTGGCTTCCGGCGCGAAGCGGGCTCAGATCGGCGCAAGGTTCGATCAGGAGGGCGTCGCCGGTCGCCGGCGGCGGGAATCGGGCGGCGCATGACCGGGTGGATCAAGTTCTGGGCGACGACGGCCTGCGCCGTCACGCTGTCCCTGACGCTGGCGGCTTGCGGCGGCGGCGGAGGTCCTGGCGGAGGCGTCACCACGCCGGCCCCGCCGTCGCCGCCGCCGTCCAACCCGCCGCCTGCGCCGCCGCCGGCCAACACGCCCAGCACCACCAGCGACGAGTTCCTCCGCAACTATGCGGTCGGGGCTATCAAGGCCGACAAGGCCTGGGCCCAGGGCGCCACCGGCAAGGGCGTCGTCATCGGCGTCATCGACACCGGCATCGACTTCGCCCAACCCGACCTGCAGGGCAACATCTCGTCGGACTCGACGGACATCATCGCGGGCCGCCAGTCGAGCGCCCTGGCCTCGCGGCACGGCACGCGGGTGGCGGGGGTCGCCGCCGCCGCCTTCAACGGCATGGGCACCATCGGCGTCGCCTATCAGTCGACCATCCTGTCGGTGCGGGCCGAGACCGACGGCAGCTGCGCCACCGAGTGTTCGTTCAACGACGTCAACACGGCGCGGGGGATCGACTACGCCGTGGCGCACGGGGCGCGGGTCATCAACCTGTCGCTGGGCGGCCCGGACCCCAGCAGCGCCGCCTTCATCGCCGCCATGCAGCGCGCCGTCGGCGCCGGCGTGGTGTTCGCCATCTCGGCCGGCAACGATTCGGCGGCCAATCCGTCCAATCCGGCGATGCTGGCCGTGGACCCGCGCTTCCAGGGCTCGGTGATCGCCGTCGGCGCCACCACCCAGGCCGGGACCCTGGCCAGCTTCTCGAACAAGGCTGGCGCGGCGGCGCAGGACTACATCACCGCCCCAGGGGTCAACATCGTCTCGGACTGCGATGCGAGCGGCTGCTGGTCGATGTCGGGCACCTCGTTCTCGGCGCCTCAGGTGGCCGGCGCCCTGGCCTTGCTGCTGCAGGCCTTTCCCAACCTGACCGGCGCCCAGGCGGCCGACATCCTGCTGCGCACGGCCGACGACCTGGGCGACCCCGGGACCGACGCCGTCTATGGGCGCGGCGGGCTGAACCTGCAGCGGGCCTTCCAGCCGGTCGGGACCACCAGCGTGCCCACGGCGGCGGGCGCGGCCATCGCCCTGCCCGAAGGCAAGGGCGGCGGGACGATGGGCGCGGCGTTCGGCGGCGCCGTGCGCGTCGGCGCCGGCCTGACCACCATCGGCTACGACGACTACCGGCGTCTGTTCGTCGTCGACCTGGGGGCGGTCTTCCATGGCGCGGCCCGCCAGAGCCTGCGCCCCGGCCCGGCCTCGTCAGTCGTCTCCAGCAGTACGATCCAGACCGCCGGCGGCGCCCGTCTCAGCCTGACCGTCAGCCGGCCGGCGTTCGCCGACGCCGCGCCGGCCGCCCTGACCAGCCTGACCCAGGCCCAGCCGCAGCCCGAGATGCTGGCGTCGTTCCGCCAGGGCGCGCTGCTGCTCGACGCCTGGCGGGGCCAGCCGGGAGCCGCGCCCGGGTTCGAGGCGGCGCCGACCGACGCCTTCACCCTGATGGCCGGGGCCGACCACGCCGTGCGCGCCGGCTACGCCCTCGGCCCGTGGACCCTGTCGGCCGAGGAGGGCGGCGGGCCCCGCCGCGCCTTCCTCGATCCCACCATCGCCCCCACGGACCAGGGCGGCTCGCGCTACGTGCGGGCGACCGCCGGTTTCGCGCGCGGGCCCTGGCGGGCGGCCGCGTCGTTCGGGACGCTGACCGAGGACGACGGCCCCCTGGGCTCGCTGCTGTCGGCGCGGGCGGGCTTCCAGATGCCGGCGCGGACCCAGTTCGCCACCTTGTCCGGCGACTGGGACGCCGCCGACGGCGTGACGCTGTCGGCCGAGGCGTCGATGGGCCGCAGCCAGGCCGACGGCCGCGTGCTGCAACTGGCGGCCGGGGCGCTCAGCTCCAGCTGGCGGGTGGGGGCGAGGGCGGACTGCGCCCTGTTGAACCTTGGCTGCACGGGGCTGTCGCTCGACCTGTCGCAGCCTGTGCGGGTCGAGCGGGGCGCCTTCACCGCCCGCCTGGCCGACGTCCCCCCCGGCTATTTCGACCCGGTGACCTTCTCCGACCGCCGCGTCGACGCCGCGCCGTCGGCGCGGGAGCTGGATCTCGGCCTCACCGCCTGGCGCGATCTCGACGCCTGGGGCGTGGTGCAGTTGCGCGGGGTGGTGTTGTTCAACGAGAACCACGACGCCGCCAACGCGCCCAACCTGGGCCTGTTCGCCACCTGGCGGGCTTCGTTCTGAGCGGGGATCGACGCGACGGGCGCTGGAGCCCGCCGCCGACGGCTGGTAAGAGGCGCGACGCAAGCTCGCCGACGGCCGATTCCGCCGGCGGCCGCGTCTGCGGACGGGTGGCCGAGTGGTTTAAGGCAGCGGTCTTGAAAACCGCCGTGGGTTCACGCCCACCGTGGGTTCGAATCCCACCCCGTCCGCCACAGGAGTACGCGGCCACATCGTAGGCCCTAGGCTGCGTGCGCCGTCGCGGGCGACGGCGGCTGGCGGTGCTCAAGCATGAAGTCCACGAACGCGCGTACGCGCGACGGCAACAGCCGCCCGTGGGGGTAGATCAAGCTGACCGGCCGTGAGCGGCCGGCGAAGGGTTGCAGCACCTCGACGAGCGAGCCGTCGGCCAGGTCCTTCTCGACCACGAACCGGTAGGTCTGGAACAGGCCCGCGCCCGCCCTGGCCAGCGTCACGCCGGCCAGCACATCCTCGGAGCAGCTGTAGTGGCTGGTCAGGAGCAGTTCCTTGTCACGGCCGTCCAGCCTGAACAGCCACGGGATCCGCCGTCCGCTGCTCGGCAGGGCGAACTGGACGCACTCATGCCGTTCCAGATCCGGCAAGGTCTCGGGCCGCCCCGCGCCCCTAAGGTATTCGGGGCTGGCGACGACGACGAGCTCGGCGTCCTCCAGGTGGCGCGCCACCACGGTTGAGTCCGGCAGCGCGCGAAAACGGATCGCGACGTCGAAGTTCTCCTCATGCATGTCGATGTTGCGATTGCTGATCTGGGCCTCGACCGTGATCAGCGGATGCCGCGCGCGGAACGCGGGCAGCAGGGGCAGGAGCCTGTAGTGCCCATAGGTCGTGGGCGCGCTGACGCGGATCACGCCGCTGGGCTGCGCCTGCTCGCCGGTCACCCTGCGCTCGGCCTCGACCAGCTGGTTGAGCGCCGTGCGGCAGTGTTCGAAATATTCGCGACCGCCTTCCGTGAGGCGGATGCTGCGGGTGGAGCGCACGAACAGGCGCACGCCCAGCCGCTTTTCCAGGCGGGCGATGGACCGGCTGACGGCGGCGGGGGTGACCCCGGCCACATGGGCGGCGGCCGTGAAGCTTCCGGCCTCGGCGGCCAGGCAGAACAGCTCGATGCTGCCCAAGACGATGTCGTCGAACTGGCGTTGCGCATTCATTACATCATGTATCCATAGAAGTGCGCCACCCTACATTTATCGGCGCTTTGGTCATTAATAAGTTTCCTCGGTCGGCGCGCCGTGGCCATCAGCCAGGCCGTCCAAACGGACCCATCCGAGGATCATCATGAGCAAGTCTGAAAACACCATCGTCATCACCGGGGCCGGCGGCGGCATCGGTCTGGGCCTCGCCGAGGCCTTCCTGCGCGAGGGCTACAACGTGGTCGGCACGGGCCGCTCCGCCCGGCGTCTGCAGGCCGCGGCCGACCGCCTGAAGGCCGGCGAGCGCTTCCTGGCCGTCGCGGGCGACGTCGGCGCGCCCGGAACCGCCCACGACGTATTCGCGCAAGCGATCTCGCGCTACGGGCAGGTCGACGTGCTGGTGAACAACGCCGGCGTCTTTGCGGTCAAGCCGTTCGTGGACTTCACGCCGCAGGAGATCGAGGAGCAAATCTCGACCAACCTCAAGGGCGTGCTCTACATGTCGCAGGAAGCCGCCCGCCACATGGGCGAGCGCGGGCGCGGCAGGATCGTCAACATCACCGCCGCGCTGGCGCTGCAACCGCACGCGAGCGTGCCGGCGCTGCTCGCCGTGGCGCTCAAGGGCGGCGTCAACCAGGCCACGCGCGCCCTGGCGCTGGAGTTGGCGCCGCGAGGGGTGACCGTGAACGCCGTCGCGCCAGGCGTCGTGGACACGCCCATGCATCCGGCCGAGAGCCACGCCGCCCTCGGCGATCTGCACCCGCTGGGCCGCATCGCCCGCGCCGACGAGATCGCGGCGGCGGTGCGTTACCTTGTCGGGGCCGAGTTCGTCACCGGCGCCGTCGTGCCGGTGGACGGCGGCTTCAGCGCCGGGCGCTGAGGCGCCGAACGAGCCGAGGAAAGCCCATGGAATACCTTGTGACGATGACCACCCACGTCCCGACCGGAACCTCGGAGGCGGCTGTCGAGGACATGCGCGTCCGAGAGGCGCGCAGCGCCGCCGAACTGGCGCGTGCGGGCCGGCTGCTGCGTCTATGGCGCCCGCCGCTGCGGCCGGGCGAGTGGCGGAGCCTGGGCCTGTTCTCGGCCCCGGACGAGGCCAGCCTCGAAAGGGCGCTGGCCTCGATGCCGCTGCGGGTCTGGCGCACCGACCAGCCGTCGCCGCTGTCGGCCCATCCGAACGATCCGGGAGCGCGCGCGGCCGTCCCGACCCTGGCGGCGGGCCGGGAGTTCCTGATCGTCATGACGGTCACGCCGCCGCCAGGAACGCCGCGCGCGCAGGTCGACGACGTCCTGTCGCGCGAGGCCGAACGCGCGCGGGATCTGGCGGCCCGGGGGAACCTGCTGCGGCTATGGTCGCTTCCGGCCCCGTCGGGCGAACGGCGCGCCCTCGGCCTTTGGCGCGCGGGCGACGACGCCGAAATCGCCGCGATCGTCGACGCCTTGCCCCTGCGTCCCTGGATGACCGTGGAGACCACCCCGTTGACCCCGCATCCCAACGACCCGACGGGCCGCTGATCGCCCGGGCGAGAACAAGGAGAGAGCCATGCCTTTCGTCAGCATCCGCATCACCCGCGAGGGCGTCAGCGCCGGGCAGAAGGCCCAAGTCATCCGCGAGGTCACCGACACCCTGGAGCGCGTGCTGCGCAAGCCGCCGGAATGGACGCACGTGGTGATCGAGGAGGTCGATACCGACAACTGGGGTTTCGGCGGACACACCACCACCGCCATCCGCGAAGGGCGAGCGCCGGCGCCTGGTTCCGAGCCGCGGAACAGCCGCCGAGGGCCTTAGCGCAGGGCCAGGCGGTCACGCCGGGGCGGGGCCTCCGAACCATCGCGAGGCGGCTCGGGCCGCTTCGTCTGGGTTGGGGGCTCCGTCGCTGGCCCAGGCGACGAAGCCGTCGGGGCGCACGAGAACGGCGCTCAGGCCCAGCCGCTCCTTGGGGGCGCCGGCGACATAGGCGATGCGGTCTCGCCAGCCGTCCGCCAGCGCCTGAAGCGGCGCGCGCGCGGGTCGAAATCCAGCAGCAGGCCGGCGCCCGTCCGGAGGAGGTCGCCGGCCCTGGTCCCGTCGCCCAGTTCGAAGTCGGGAACGCTGCGTCCCGCCAGCGCATGGCCTTCGCCGAGATCGTAGCGAAGGCAAACGCCCCAGACGCGCTCGGCGAAATAGGTCGCGCCGTCGCCGGTGGCGATGAGGTCGCGGATGATGGCTTCTAGGGCCCGCGAACTCCGGCTCGGCCGCATGATCGCCACCTGGGCCCGCGACCAGTCTAGGACGTCGGCCCCCACCGGATGGCGTTCGCTCCCATAGCTGTCGAGCAGACCGTCCGGCGCGTGGCCGCGGACGGTGGACGCCAGTTTCCAACCCAGATTCATGGCGTCGCCAAGCCCGAGGTTGAGCCCCTGGCCTCCCAAGGGGGAGTGGATGTGCGCGGCGTCGCCGGCCAGCAGCACCCGGCCCCGGCGGTAGGCGGTCGCCTGATAGGCGCGATCCGTCCAGGTGGTCGCCATCCGCAGGTCGGTCAGGACGACGTCGACGCCGGAGACGCGGCGCAGGACCGCCTGCACATGCTTGAGCGTAATCGGCGAGCTTCGGTGGAAAGCCCCGCCGTCGAACTCGACCATCGCGATGGTCCCGGGCCGGGCGTAGGTGAACATCCCCGTAGCGGTGTAGTGGCGGCCCTCGCGGAGCTCGTCCGGATCGGCCATCTCGACCTCGATGGAATAGCCGGTGAATTCGGGGTCGGCGCCCGCGAACTCGAAGCCGCCGGCCTTGCGGACGGTGCTGCGGCCGCCGTCGCATCCGACCAGCCAGCCTCCGCGAAAGGTCTCGCCGCCGGCGCTGACGGCCACCCCGTCGTCCGACGCGGCGAGCCCCTCGACGCCAAGGCCGCGCCTGATCTCAACGCCCATGGCGACGGCGCGGGCGGCCAGGACGGATTCGATGGACTCCAGATCGACCGCCATGCGGGCGCCGGCCGGGCTCGGAAGGCGGTACGGCCATTTCGAGGCGTCGACGTCGTCGTCGTAGAACTGGATGCCGGCGAAGTGACCGCCGGGCCGGCGCGTCTGCCGCGTCCAGTGCGCCGCGGCTGAAACGCCGCCGCCCGAGGCGTCCTTGGCCTGTTGCTGCGCGGTGATGTCGTCGAGCAAGCCGCGACGGTGGAAGGCCTCGATGGTGGGCGCCGAAAGGCCGCGCAGCCCGAAGGGGAGGCGCTTCAAGGGGGAGGCTGGGTCTTCGGCTTGCTCCAGCACCAGGACCGAAAGGCCCGCGAGGCGCAGTTCGCACGCCAGGAACAGGCCGACCGGGCCGGCCCCGGCGATCACGACGTCATAGAACATGGGCGAATTCCTGGGCTTCCTTAATGGGTGGAGGCGGGCGCGCCGGCGAAGAAATCGGCGAGGCTGTAGGGCGCGCGGCCGTCGAGACAAAGCGCCAGCATCCGGTGCGAGTCCTCGGCGGCCGACCGGCTGCGCGGGAACATCGCCGCCTCATAGACGCCGAGCGCGGCCTCGATGTCGTCGGGGCGGGCGGCGATGGCCGCCCCAAGTTCGGCGCCGTCGAGCATGGCCAGGTTCGCGCCCTCGCCAGCCGGCGGCGCCAGATGGGCCGCGTCCCCGAGCAGCGTCACCCCCGGTCTGCGCTCCCATCGATGGTCGGCCGGCAGGGCATGCAGCATGCGCAGCACGGGGGCGGCCTCGCCGCCGGTGATCAGCGCGGTGAGCGCCGGCGCCCATCCGTCGAACTCGGCCGCCACTTTCGCGATCGCGGCGGCCGAGGCGAAATCGAGCCCGGCGAACCACGCGGCGGGACGGCTCAGCGCGACATAGGCGTGTAGAACGCCGCCGGCTTCGCGGTGGGTGAAAACCCCCTGGCCCGGGGCGAGCGCGAAGAGGGCGCCGCCGCCGGCCGCTTCCGCCGTCGCGGGGAACCGCGTGTCGACGTCATGCAGGTAGGTCTCGACGAACGACGTGCCGATGTATTCGGGAACCGCCTGGGACAGCAGCGGCCTGACCTTCGACCAGGCGCCGTCGGCGCCGACGAGCAGGCGGCTGGTCACGGTCGATCCGTCGGCGAAGGTCAGCGCGTGACGGCCGTCGCCCAGCGCGACGACGCGGTCGAGCTTCCTGCCCCACCGGATCGTCTCCGGGGGCAGGGATCGCAGGAGAATTCGGCGCAGATCGCCGCGAAGGACCTCGGGCCGCCCGCCGGCGCCGTCGTCGGGCTGTTCGAACACCACGCCGCCGCGCCGATCGAGCACGCGCGCGGCCTCGCCGCCCCGGTGAATGATCGCGCGGAACTCGTCGATGAGGCCGGCGGCCTTGAGCGCGACCTGACCGTCGTGCTCGTGAATGTCGAGTTGACCGCCCTGCGTCCGGGCTTCGGCCGAAGGATCGGCCTCGTAGAGGGTCGCTGGGACGCCGTGCAGGTGGAGGACGCGGGCGAGGACAAGACCGCCGAGGCCCGCGCCGATGATGGTGACGGGTGTCGTCATCGCCTTCCTTCCGGATTCAATGGAACGTTGTTCCAGGCGCCTTATTGGAACGACGTTCCATTCATGTCAAGATCACGCTCATGGCCACACAGACTCAACGGACCGAACGGCGGGCGAACGCGCTTTCGAAGGAACGCATCGTCGAAGCCGCCATCAAAATTCTCGACGCCGACGGGGAGGGCGCCCTGACCTTCCGGGCGCTCGCGGCGCGCCTGAAGACCGGGAGCGGCGCGATCTACTGGCACGTCGCCGACAAGAGCGAGCTGCTCGCGGCGGCCGCGGACCAGCTCGTCGCCGGCCTGACGACCGGCGCGAAGACGAATTCGCCGCCGCGCGAGGTGATCCGCGCGTTGGCCCTCGGGGTCTTCGACGTCATCGACGCCCACCCTTGGATAGGCGGGCAGCTTTCCCGCGACCCCTGGCAGCACGCAGTCCTGCGGATACTGGAGGGGGTGGGCGCGCAGGTTCAGGCGCTCGGCGTTCCAAGGCCCGTCCAGTTCAACGCCACGACCGCGATCTTGAGCTTCATTCTCGGCCTGGCCGGCCAGTATGCGGCCAGCGCCCGCTTTTTCGCGAGCGGCTCGGATCGGGCGGCGCTCCTCGGAGCCATCGCCGATAAATGGGAGCGGCTCGACCCCGTGGCCTATCCGTTCGTGCGGCAGGTGGCGGCGCAGTTGCCCGAGCACGACGACCGCGAGCAATTCCTCGCCGGCGTCGACCTCATCCTCGCCGGCATCGAGACCGTCAGATAGGCGGCCGTCCGGCGCGAACGGGGCGGGGCCCTAGCCGCGGTAGATCGAGAACCCGCCGTCGACCAGGACCGCCGTTCCGGTCATGAAGCTTGAGGCCTCAGAGACCAGGTGCAGGGCAGAGCGGGCGATCTCCTCGGGGGTGGCCAGCCGTCGCAGGGCGTGCAGCCCTTCGATATAGGCTCGGCTCTCAGGCGTGCTGGCCACTTGACGCCCCATCGGGGTGTCCGTGCCGCCCGGCAGCAAGGCGTTGGCCCGGACGCCCGCGCCGCCGAATTCGGCGGCGATGACCTGGGTCAGGCCGATCAGCCCGGCCTTGGCGGCGGCGTAGGCGGCCAGTCCCTGGAAGCCGACCGTATGGCCGACGAAGGTCGAGGTGAACAGCAAGGCGCCGCCGCCGCGTTCGATCATGGCCGGAATCTGCCGGCGGGCGCAGAGGAAGGCGCTGGTGAGGTTGGTCTCTATGGTCTCGCGCCAGGCGTTCGCGTCGATCTCCGGCGTCGGGGCGACGGCGCCCGTGGCGCCGGCGTTGTTGAAGGCGATGTCGAGGCCGCCGAACCGCTCGACGGCCAGATCGACCAGCGCCGCCGAGAGGGCCTCATTGCGGATGTCGCCGGCGATGGCCGCGGCTTCGCCGCCGGCCGACCGGATTTCGGCCAGCAAGGCGTCCAGCTCGGCCTGACGCCGGCCGGTCGCCACCACCTTGGCGCCTTCGGCCGCGAACAGCCTGGCCGCCGCCCGACCGATCCCCGAAGTGGCGCCGGTGACGATCGCCACCTTCCGCTCCAACTGTCCCATGATGCGCGCTCCGTTGTTGACCGGAGGGCTTAGTGACGTCCGCGACGCCGATCCGACACCCGTATCTTGCGGTTCGCCGGCCGCTCATAATTCTACCCTGAGGGGAATTTTACCCTTTATAGTTTAAGTTAATGGTGGAGACTGCCCGTTGCGGGCGTCGGCCCGCGCAGAAGGGCGAACCATCATGAAACACCTGCTCCTGGCCGCGGCCGTCCTGGCCGGCGGCGTCGCGACCGCCCAGGCCGCCTCGGCGTCCCCCATCGTTTCGCTGATCCTGAAGAACCAGGGCGCGGCGTCGATCAGCGCCACGGACGATCTGGGAATCTTCTCCACCCAGCCCAAGGTCGTCGCGGCCATGGGGCAGGGAACAGGCTCAAAGAACTTTTCGGGCGACGTCTACAGCAACGTCACGGTGTTCGACACGTTGTCCAACGCCAGCTGCACGTTCCACACCCAGTCGGTGTACAGCCGCTTCTACGGTCACTACCAGATCACCGCGACGGCGCCGGTTTCGCGCAACGCCACCGACGGCAGCGGCCGCGCCGCGACCTGCGGTCAGACCTTCACCTATCGCTACGCCCTGTCGGGGGATTACGATTCGACGATGACCGTCTCGTTCCACTGAGGCGACCCTGGCGGAGCGGGCGGTCCGCTGCGCCAGGGCCTTCAGCGCGTGGGCGGCCGCGCCAGCAGGCGCTCGGCCAGCCGCTCCATGTCGGCGACGAACCAGACGACACGTCCGCGATCGGCCTCGCGGACGAAATCGGCGAGCGCGCCGCTGGCGGCGGTCCATCGCGAGACGTCGCCGACCACGGCCAGCAGGAAGCCGTAGTTGGCGAACTTCTGGGTCACGGCTCCCGCCAGCCCGGTCCTCAGTTGGAAGAACGCCGGCGGCAGGCGGATCGCCGGCACGGCGACCGCGGCCACGTCCAGTCCGAACGCGTCGCCGATCAGGTCGGTCGCCCGGCTTTCGGCGTCTATCAGCGGCCCGTCATCCGGGCAGACCATCACCCGAACCCCGGCGAGGACCGCCACGCCGTCGGAGACCGCATGCCGGGCGGCGGTCACGACAGGGCTTCCAGCAGGGCGGCCAGGGTCTGCAACACCGCCGCCGCGTCGGCCGGGGCGGCGATGACCACCACCTTCAGTCGCCGCCGCGCCGGATCGAATGCGGTTTCGAGCCGCACGGCCTCTGGCCGCGCTTCACGGCCGACCAAGGTCGCGGTCAGCGCCGTCGCCAGGCGGTCGGCCTTGTCGGCGGGGATGTCCGGAACATCGACGATGCTGGTCGACAGCGCCTGGAGGGGAGTGCGCGCGCGGTCCTGACCGATCAGGGCCTCGAAATCGCTCCTCAGGATGCGATAGGCCTTGCCGAAGCGGACCGCACGCAGGCGGCCATCGTGAATGAAACGCAGCACGGTCTTGGGATGCAGGTCCAGCCGGGCGGCGACCTGTTCGACCGTATAGACCTCATCCGACATCGCTTATCAGGCCATAAATATCCGTATTAATCTCTATATATCGCAAAATGCGGAATAATAATAGCGATCCCGCCAGGCGATGCGGACACCATCGCGGCGCAAGCTTCGCTTAACCAATCCTAAAAACTCCTTGTTCACCCTTCGGCGTGCCGGCGGCGGCGGTTCGCCGCCCGATGGGAGGCGCGAGTGCCCGCTGCGACCTCGAAGCGATCCAGCCTGACGCTCGCCGTCGCCTGCCTGGGCGCATTGGCTCTGGCGGCCTGCGCGACGACGTCGCCGCCGCCGCGATCGACCGCCCAGCAAGCCAAGACCAAGGCCAAGCGCGTCGCCAGCCCGCAGTCGGGCGGACGCTATATGGTGGGCTCGCCGTACCAGGTCGGCGGCGTCTGGTACGTGCCCTCCGAGCAGCCGAACTACGACAAGACCGGCGTCGCGTCCTGGTATGGCGAGCCGTTCCACAATCGCCGCACCGCCAACGGCGAGACGTTCGACATGTTCACGCCGTCGGCCGCCCACACCACCTTGCCGCTGCCGAGCATCGTCGAGGTGACCAATCTCGACAACGGCCGCCGGATTCAGGTGCGGGTCAACGACCGGGGCCCCTTCTACGGCGGACGCATCATCGACCTGTCCAGGGCCGCCGCCGACGAGCTCGGCTTCTTCAACAAGGGCACGGCGCGGGTTCGGGTGCGCTATGTCGGCCCGGCGCCGCTGATCCCGTCGACCGCGCGGCCGCAGCTGGCGATGAACGAGCGCCGCCCGCCCGCCGCCGCTCCCCCGCCGCCGCCTCAACCCGCGCCCCAGCCGACCCAGATCGTGTCTGGGCCGCCGCCCGCGCCCGTCCCCGCGCCTTCGCCAGCCGCGCCGGCGGGAGCCTTCGCCATCCAGGCCGGCTCCTTCTCCAGTCGCGACAACGCCGAGCGGGCGGTCGCCCAGCTTTCGGTGGCGGGGCAGGCGGTGATCCGCCCCATCGTGCGCGGGGGCTCGACGCTCTATCGCGTGGTGGTGATGGGCGGCTGGGCCGACGAGGCCAAGGCCGCCGCCGCCTTGCCGGGCGTCGCGGCGGCCGGCTTCGCCGACGCCCGGGTGGTTCCCGGCTTCTGACCGCCGGCTTTGACGCGTCGGGCCTTGCGCGCCAGACCTTGCACGAACGCGCGAACCAGCCAATGTGAGGCCCGTGGCGCGCGGTCGGTTCATAACATTCGAGGGCGGGGAAGGGGGTGGCAAGTCCACCCAGGTCCGGCTGCTGGCCGAACGTCTCGCCAGCCTCGTCTCCGAGGTGACGACAACCCGCGAGCCGGGCGGCTCGCCCGGGGCGGAAAGCATCCGCGCCCTGCTGGTCGACGGTCCGCCGGAACGTTGGTCGTCCCTGACCGAGACCTTGCTGATGTACGCCGCCCGCGCCGACCACGTCGAACGGGTCATCCGTCCAGCCTTGGCGCGCGGCGCCTGGGTGGTCTGCGACCGCTTCCATGACTCCACCCGCGCCTATCAGGGCGCCGGCGGCGGCGCGCCCCAGGATCTGATCGGCCAGTTGGAGACCTCGGTGCTGGGCTCCACGCGGCCCGATCTCACCCTGATCCTGGACCTTCCGGTGGAGGCCGGCCTCGCCCGCGCCGCCGCGCGGGGCGGCGGGGAGGCCCGTTTCGAGGCCAAGGGCCTGGCTTTCCATCAAAGGCTGCGCGAGGGCTTCCTGGCCATAGCCGCCGCCGAACCCGAGCGGTGCGTGGTCCTCGACGCCTCGGCCGCGCCCGACCACGTCGCCGATCTGGTCTGGGAGACGGTGCGCGCGCGGCTGGACCCGCCGCGATGACCGCCACGGCCGAGACCCCGCATCCCCGCGACGTGTTCGACTACAAGGACGGCTCCGGCGCCGAGCAGGCCTTCCTCGACGCTCAGGCGCGCGGACGCCTGCACCACGCCTGGCTGCTGTGCGGCCCCGAAGGCGTCGGCAAGGCCACCTTCGCCTACCGCGCCGCCCGCCGCCTGCTCGGCGCCGCGCCGGACCCGGCCCGGGGCTTGCTGGGCGCCGCCCCGAACGATCCGGTCTGCCGGCAGGTGGCCTCGCAGTCGCACCCCGACCTGCTGGTGCTGGAGCGCGCGGTCGAGGACGGCAAGACCAAGAAGTTCATCGCCGTCGACGACGCCCGCCGCATGCCGGAGTTCTTCTCCAAGGCGCCCGGCTCGGCGCCGTTCCGGGTAGCCATTATCGACTCCGTAGACGAGATGAACATCAACGCCGCCAACGCGGTGTTGAAGACTCTTGAGGAGCCGCCCGAACGCGGCGTCATCTTCCTGGTCTCCCACGCGCCGGGAAAGCTGCTGCCCACCATACGCTCGCGCTGCCGCCGGCTGACCTTCGCCAGTTGGAGCGAGGAGCGCGCCGCCGCCTTCGTGATCGACCGCACCGGTCTCGACGCCGACCGCGCCGCCAGGCTGGCTCAAATGGCGCGTGGCGCGCCGGGAAGGGCGCTGGCCCTCGCCCAACGCGGGGCGCTGGAGGTCGACCAGACCGTCGCCGACCTTTTGGGGAACCTGCCGGCGACGGACGAGGCGGCCTTGCTGGCCCTCGCCGACACCTTCCGAGGGGCGGAGGGCGCCGAACGGTTCGCCACCGTGCTCGAACGGCTGGCCGAACAGGTTCGCGAGCGCGCCCTGGCCGCCGCCGCCGTTCGCGCCGGCGTGGCGGTTGATCGCTGGGCCGCCCTGTGGGAGAGGCTGACGGCGCTGCCGGCCGAGGTCGACGCGGTCAATCTGGACCGCGCCGACGCGTTCTGGAGCGTGATCGCCGACCTCAAAGCCGCCGCACGGCTCTAGCCGCCCCGGATCGCCATGCTCATCGACAGCCACGTCAACCTGCACGCGCCGCAGTTCGCCGAAGACCAGGCGGAGGTCATCGCGCGGGCGCGCCAGGCGGGCGTGGCCCTGATGGTCACCATCTGCGACCGCGTCTCGGCCTTCGAGGCCGTGCACCAGATCGCCATGGCCCACGACGACATCTGGTGCACCGTCGGAACACACCCGCACGAAGCCAAGGAAAATCCGGGCCTTATGGCCGAAAACCTGATCGCCCTGGCGCAACGCCCCAAGGTGGTCGGCATCGGCGAGGCCGGGCTCGATCTCTATTACAACCACAGCCCGATCGCCGTGCAGGAAGCGGTGTTCCGCCAGCACGTCGCCGCGGCCCGCGCCACCGGTCTGCCGCTGGTGGTCCACACCCGCGACGCCGACGCGATGATGGCCGACATCCTGGAGGAGGAGCACGCCCGCGGCGCCTTCAAGATCCTGTTGCACTGCTATACCGGCGGGGCGGAGCTGGCCGCCCGCGCGGCGGCGCTGGGGGCCTGGTTCTCGGTGTCCGGCATCGCCTCGTTCAAGGCGGCCGAGGACGTCCGGGCGGTGATTCGCGACATGCCGGCCGACAGGATCATCGTCGAGACAGACTGTCCCTACCTCGCCCCGGTTCCGATGCGCGGCCGACGCAACGAACCGGCGTTCCTGCCGCACGTGCTGGCCAAGCTCGCCGAAATTCGCGGCTGGAGCGCCGCCGAGGCCGAGGCCCGGACGGAGAGCGCGTTCTTCGCCCTGTTCGACCGAGTCGCCCGGCCATGAGCGGCGTGCTGGAGTTCACCATCCTGGGCAGCGGCTCGTCCGGCGGCGTCCCGCGCGCCGACGGCGACTGGGGGGCGTGCGACCCGGCCGATTCGCGCAACCGGCGCAGCCGATGCTCGCTGCTGGTCCGCCGGCTGTCGCCGGACGGCCCGGAGGAGGCGACCACGGTCCTGGTCGACACCGCGCCCGACCTGCGCCTGCAGACCGCCGAGGCGGGCGCCAGGCGCATCGACGCGGTGCTGTTCACCCACGACCACGCCGACCAGGCGCACGGGATCGACGACCTGCGCGCCTTCGCCCAACGGCGGCGGCGGCGGATTCCCTGCTACATGGACGCGCCTACCCACCAGTCGCTCACCCGGCGCTTCAGCTACATCTTCGAGGGGGAAGGGGGCTATCCGGCCATCTGCGACGCCTGCGCCCTTCCGCCGCTCGGCCAGGCCTGGCGCATCGAGGGGCCGTCGGGCGCCGTTCCGGTGATCGGATTCGACCAGGATCATGGCGGGGTGCGCTCGGTCGGCTACCGCTTCGGCGACCTGGCCTATTCCAGCGACGTCGTCGACCTGCCCGATTCGGCGTTCGAGGTCCTGGCCGGCGTCGACGTCTGGATCGTCGACGCCTTGCGCGAGACGCCGCATCCGACCCACGCGCATGTCGACAAGGCCTTGCAGTGGATCGAGCGGGTGCGGCCGCGTCGCGCCATCCTGACCAATCTCCACATCGATCTCGACTACGCCCGGCTCGCCGCCCGGCTGCCGCCGGGGGTCGAGCCGGCCTTCGACGGGTTGCGCCTGGAGTCGCCCGGCTGAAAAGGCGGTTTCCAGAGCCCCCGCAACCTGAAAGCGACAGGTTGTCACAGAAGCGAAACACCGGCCCAGCCCCTTCAATGAGCGATAGAATTGCCTTGAGGCGTGAGCTATTCGGTGGCGTCATCACCAAGGGGCAGGGCGCAGGCCCTCCTCGTTTGCGTACGGAAGGTTGCGGATGACCGACGACGAACTGCTGGATATTTTTGCGAGCGAAGCGCTGGTCGATCGGGCGTCGCTTGTCCGCGAAGCTTCCCTCGCCGATATCGGAATCTCGTCCCTGGACCTGATGAGCGTCCTGTTCGAGGTCGAAGAGAAGTACAATGTCCGCGTCGAAGAGGCGGACCTGGAAAACTGCAAGAATCTCGGCGATGTGCTGGACTATCTTAAGTCGCGCATCAACTCGCCGGCGGCGTCCTGAAAGACGAAATGATCTCTCCAGGCGGCAAGCGGATCGTGGTGACGGGCTATGGCGCGGTGTCCGCGCTGGGACGGTCCGTGCCTGAAACCTGGGCTTCGGTGCGGGAAGGGCGGGGCGGCATCGCCATCCGCACCATCGGCGGCGGCGAATACGGCCCCCCCAGCCAGGACGCGCCCGTCGCCCAGATCGTCGACGGCTACCAGGCCGGTCTCGACGCCCACTTCGGACCGCAGACGGCGGCCGCTCTCGACCCCTTCGCCCGCATGGCCCTGGCCGCGTCGCTGGAGGCGCTGCAGATGGCCGGCCTGGTCGGCGCGTCCGTGCTGGACGAGCAGACCGCCGTGGTCGTCGGCCACGGGCTGGTCGGGCTGGAGACCCTTGAGAAGGGCTATGAGCGCTTCTACGGCATGCGGTCGCCGCGGCTGCACCCGGCCACCATCCCCAAGGTGATGATCAGCGCCGCCGCCAGCGCGGTGGCCATGGCCTTCCAGATCCACGGACCGGTGTTCGCCACCTCCAGCGCCTGCGCGTCGTCGGCGCACGCCATCGCCCAGGGCGCCGGCCTGATCGCCAGCGGCCAGGTCCGGGCGGCGATCGTCGGCGGCAGCGAGGCCGTCGCCACGCCCGGCTCGCTGCGTTCCTGGGAGGCGATCCACGCCCTGTCGGCGACCACCTGCCGGCCGTTTTCGGCCGACCGCGACGGCATGGTCCTGGGCGAGGGCGGCGCCGTCATGATCATCGAGGATTTCGAGCACGCCCGGGCTCGGGGCGCGACCATCCTGGGCGAGCTGATCGGCGTCGGCATGACCTCCGACGCGTTCCACATCACCCAGCCGGCGCTGGCGGGCCCGGTGCGGGCCATGCGGGCGGCGATGACCCAGGCCGGGGCCCTGGACGCCGAGACGGTGCTGATCTCGGCGCACGGCACCGGAACGCCGCTCAACGATCTCACCGAAAGCCAGGCCATCCGCGAGGTCTTCGGCGAACGGGCCGCGTCGCATCCCGTGATCGCCACCAAGAGCGCGCACGGCCACTTGCTGGGCGGCGCCGCCGCGCTGCAGGCCATCATCGGCCTGGTCGCGCTGCATGAAGGCCTGGCGCCGCCGATCCTCAACTACACCACGCCGGACCCGGCCTGCGCCGGCATCGACCTGGTGCTCGGGGAAAGCCGCGCCATCGACACCAAGCTGCTGCTGCAGAACGCCTTCGCGTTCGGCGGCCTGAACGTCAGTCTGGCCTTCACCACGGCCTAGCCCATATTTCCGATAATATTCCTTAGGCGACATTCAGAGCGCCGCCGATTTGCGCGACCTCGCCGCGCACCGGCTTCAATTTCGGTTCGCCCCCCTCCTGGACTGACCGCAGAGACCTAGCGGGCGCGCAGCATGCGTGGGAAGCTTACCGTTAGAGCCCGGCCATGCTTGACCAGTTGATGATACCCGACCTCACCGCCTCTGAAAGAGAAGAGCTGGCCCACGCGGCGGCTAGCCTGCGCGCTGACGGTTGGGCCGACTTCATCACCGTTGAACGGCTGTTGACCGAATGGATCGAACTATCGCGCACGGTGGATACCTACTTGATGATCGTAGACGATTACACAAATGATGTGACGTCCCGAGATGGACTAGAACTCGCCGTCGCCAAGTGTTCACCAACGCTTAGAGCTAAGCTCGTCGCTTGCATTGAACCTGCCGATCAAACCTTCAAAAGCCGTACGAAGCTCGACACGGAAGGGGTGCTCGCTTACTTCTTCAGGATTGACGATCTGCCTGGGTGGTGGTGGAGGCGAGTCCCGGAAACCGGCCCCCTCGCCGAGGCCCTGAAGAGCGCGAATAGGGTCCGCTAACCCCCTACCCGAATTTCCGAACGTCGCTTCCCGGCAACGACCTGCGTGCCTCGCGCGCCTAAAGGCGCACCCGGAAAAACTAGCTCCGAAATTGATGTCGAATGAGGATTTGCGCACCGCGAATTACGGCTGCGCAGATTCCAGCAAATATTGGAAAGAACTGCCTATATTTCAATCCGATTATTGCGGGGGCAAAGTGATCGTAGGCCAGCCCCGCGGCCAGCATCAGAAAAAATAAAATAATTATATCAAAAGCGAGCGATTTCATAAAAACCTCTGACTTGGCGGCCTCGGCCTGAAGCTTAGTTGAACGCTGCGCCTTTCACAGCGTTCACATAGCCGGGGCCGATCGCCGTGCTGCTAGGCCCCCGCCTTCGCGAGCATCGCCTCAAGTCGGAAGAGCGTCACGTATTGAGCGATTCATTCAGGTCCGCGAGACGGACTGCGAGGGCGAGCTGTCGCGCGAATTGCTCTTTGGTCGGGACATGGCGGGGGGATATGTCGTCAGTATAGGTGAGTTTCTTCTGGGCGTGACCGTAATTCACGGTCACATAGGTTTGCGTCGCGGCGCTTACGCGGCCCACCTCTTCGAGGATGGAACTGGCCTTGAGCCGCGCCTCAAGCTCAGGGGCGCGCGCGGCCATGAGTTTCAGTTTGTTGGGACCGAACCCGAGCCCGGTGGCTTCAAACCTGACGTCCCAGCTTCCCCGGCCGGGCAGGTCCATGATCTCGATCTTCAGGGCCTTGAGGCTGTAGCAGTTTTCACTGTTGTTGTTGACGCCTTCCCCCCCAACCGTAACGCGAAGCTTGCGGCCTTGACAGGTTCCGTCGAGCCATCCGTTTCTCCGGTCCACTGCGCCGTTCACCATAGGCGCCAGGGCAGACAGCAGAGATGCGCTCCGCAGGTTTCGCCATCTGTGCATGGCGCTTCCCACAAAGTAGCAGGCGACCAGGAAGGCCGCGAGACAGATGAAGCCGAGGACCATATCCGACACTCCGGCCTCCCTTCCGCTTAGAAATTAAATCTGACCGCCACTTAATTTGGCCGAGGCGCGGCGCTGCAGCCTGCACACGGCAGCAACAACCCAAGAGCCAGCCTAGCCATTGCCGCAGCATCTGGCACGTTTAGGATGAGGTCAAATCTATCGTTTGCGGTCGTCTTCGCGCCTCGCGCGCCTGTTGGAGGGCTCCGCGCCCGCCTGCTCCCCTCACCTAATTCCCTGGTGACATTTCTAACTGACCATCGGGATTCTCGCTGTCCCCGCGTTGCTGACAGTCCACGTTCGGTGTCAGCGACAGCCGAAAGGCCTTCTAGGCCGCGATGCTGATCGGCCTATGGGTCAGGTATCGGTCGACGGCGGCGTCATCCAGCTCCACGCCCCATCCAGGCCCCGTGGGCACGTGGGCGAAGCCGTCCTCGTAGACGATGCGCTCGCGGATCAGGTCGTCCTCCAGCATGATGTGGCCCTGCAGTTCGGTGGCGTGGCGGATGTCGCGCGCGCGGGCGGCGTGCATGTGCAGGACGATGGCGCTGCCGATCCCCGAGGGCTGGTTGTGCAGCACGACGTCCAGCCCGCGCGCCGCGGCGTAGTCGATCGCCTTGAGCGCGCGGCTCATGCCGCCCGGCCGCTCCGCGTTGAGGCCGAAGGTGCGCACCGCGTCCATCTCGGCCAGGGTATGGAGATCGCGCAGGCCGAACGCCCCTTCGTGGGCCATCAGCGGAATGCGGCTGCGCGACTGCAGGCGCGCCATCCCAGCGAAGTCGTCGGCGCGAACGGGCTGCTCGGCGAAATCGACCCGAAAGGGGGCGATCGCGTCAAGCACGGCCAAGGCCTCGTTCGGCCCATAGGCCTGGTTGAAGTCGACCCGCAGCGCCACCTCCGGCCCCACGAGGTCGCGCATGGCGGCCATGATCGCCACGTCCTTGACGATCCCGTCGCCGAGCTTGCAGCGGAAGGCGCGAACCCCGAGTTCGAGCCCCTGTTTCGCCAGGGCGCACACCACCGGGCCCGGCGCCAGCGGCAGCACCATGCACAGCGGAACCCGGTCGATCTGCCGCCCGCCGCAGAGGTCGTGGACCGGCCTTGAGACGCTGCGCGCCGCGACCTCGTGAAGCGCGAGGTCGAGCACGCCCTTGGCCATCTCATTGCGGGCGACGTTGTCGTCGAACTTGGCGTTGATCGCCTCGATGTCGAAGGCCGACCGGCCCAGGACGAAACGCGCGAGATGGTCGCGGATGAGGTCGGCCATCAGCATCGGCGAAACGCCGCTCTCCACCAGCCAGACGAAGGCCTCCCCTACCCCCGTGACGCCGCCCTCGGTCGTCATCCGGCAGATCAGGAAGTCGCCGCCCAGCCAGTGATCGTCGACGTTCAGGCTCATCGCCACCTTGCCGCTGCCGCCCTGCAGCGCGGCGCGGACCTCCTCGCGGAACGGCACGTGCAGCGGATAGAGGTCGATGCGGACGATCGGATCGTGTGCGCTCATGGGGTCAGTCTTTCCTCGAGATCGGGCGCGCCGAGGCCGCTCAGGGCCTGGGCGAACACCTCGCGTCCGCGCGCCAGGACGGCGGCGCGCCAGGACGGGTCGGCGGGATAGAAGGCGCGCAGCAGCCGCGCCTTGATCCGCCGCCCCCGCTCGCCGGCGGGGTCGCCGTGATGAACCAGCCAGTTGTCTTCGATCATGGCCGCCAGCACGACCTCGCTCGGCTCGGTGCCGTATTCGAGGGTCATCGGCGCGACGCGGACGCCGGCCAACTGCGTCTCCATGGCCTGGTTCATGTAGCCGCCTAGGATGGTGTCGGCGCGCGAGCGCGGCCGCGGCGTCACCAGCATCGGGCCGAACCATTCGGCGGTCAGCGCCTTGTGCGGCTCGCCCTCGTCCGCCGCCATCATCAACATCCCGACGCCGGAGGCGCCGAGACCGCTGTGCAGATCGATCTGGACCACGACGCGGCGGTCGGCGAGCCGCCGCGCCCACAGCGCCTCGACCGTGCGTCGCGACCAGGCCGGGGCCGAGCCGCCGTACTGGACGCCGCGCGGAAAGGCGTACTGCCCGCCCGAGACCGCCTTGAGCATGCTCAGATAGTCGGTCGTCGCCCGCATCCGATCCAGCTCGGCGGTGATCGCGGCCATCGCGCCGTCGGGCAGCTCGGCCGGATTGAGCAGCGCGTCGATCGCGGCGTAGGCGTCGTTCTCCGGCGTATCGGCGGTGAAATCGACGAAGTTGCGGTTGAGGTCGACATTGTCCTCGTTCACCCGGCGCAGATGCGAGAAGCCGTAGGGATTGACGGCGTGGACCAGCATCAAGGCCGTGTCGGGCGGGAGAGCCGGCGCGTCCTCGACGAACTGTAGTTGCAAGGCCGATCCGCAGAAGCCCTCGACGCCGTGGGTTCCGCTGGAGATCGTCAGGACGCGGGTCGCGTCCTGCGGCCCACGCCACAGGACGTCCATATAGAGCGGCCCGCCGTCGGCGCCGGCCAGCGGATGAGCGATGGCCTCGTGCGTCCAGCCGCCCAGCGCCTGGGCTGTCGAAAGCAGGCGCGTGCGCGCGGTGCGATAGTCTTCCGAATAGCAGGTCATGGTCATCCGGCCCGTTCCCCCGCGGCGTCATCGGCGGTCTGGACAAAGGATCCGGCGATCATCGTGCGCAGCACCTTGATCTCGCCGATACGATCGGCCGCGACGTCCAGGGGGCTGGCGCTGAGGATCACCAGGTCGGCGGCCTTGCCGGCCTCCAGGGCGCCCTTCTCGGCCTCCTCGAACTGGATGAAGGCGGCGTTGCGCGTGAACATCGCCACCGCCTGCTCCGGCTCCACGCCCTGCTCGGGATGGAAGCCGCCGCGATTGACCGCGTAGTCGATCGCGGCGATCACGTCGGGGTGCTCGATCGGCGCGTCCGACGAGCCCGCCAGGGGAATGCCGGCGGCGAAGAAGTCCCGGAACGGATAGACATGGCGCGTCCGCTCGGCCCCCAGCCGCGCCGGCAGCCAGTCCTTCTCCGAGCGGATGAACAACGGCTGGGTGCAGATCTGCAGCCCGATCCGCGCGATCCGCGCGATCAGATCGGGGGCGGCGATCGAGGCGTGCTCGATCCGGTGGCGATGGTCGTCCCTGGGATGCTCCGCCAGCAGCCGCTCGAACAGCCGCACGCAGTTGGCGACGCCCTGGTCGCCGATCGCGTGGATGCAGATCTGGTATCCGGCGAGGTGCGCCGCCTCCATGCGGCGATAGATCTCGTCGTCCGGCAGCGTCATGTAGCCATGCGTGCAGGTCTTGTCGGCGTAGGGCTCGCTCATGCAGGCCGTGCACGAGCCGAACGTGCCGTCGGCGAAGATCTTGATCGCCCGCGCCCGGGTGCGATTTCCCGGATCGTTGAGGGGCGAGTCCACCAGCGCGCGCACGCCGTCCAGCGTCTTGCCGATGACGATGGCGTAGATGGATTGCGGCATCCGGTCCCGCACCGCCTGGACGACCAGGCTTTCCATCCGCGCGGAAGCGCCGCCGGGCCCCTCCTCGTCGCTCTGCATCATGGCCCCGATCGAGGTGACGCCGGCGGCGGCCAGCGCGGCGAAACAGGTCCGGCTCGCTTCAAGCATGCGCGCGGGGTCCGGCCCCGGCATGTGGGCCAGCGGCAGGCCGGTCGCCGCCTCGTAGAAGAGGCCGTCCAGCCGCCCGTCCGCGTCACGGCCGAGCGCGCCGCCGGCCGGCGCGACCGCGTCCTCGGCGACGCCCGCCGCGCGCAGCGTCGCGGAATTGACGATCACCGCATGACCATCGCGCGTGTAGATCAGCGTCGGGCGCTCCGGGAACCAGGCGTCGAGCGTCCGGCGGTCGAGCCGCTCGGGCCCGGCCAGGCGCTTGGATTCAAACTGGACGCCGATGAGCCACTCGGCCTCGGTCAGCCGCGGCGCCAACGCGTCGAGCCTCCTCCGGATCTCCGCCAGCGAAGCCGCGCTTTCGAGGTCGGCGTTGGCCGCGAAGAACATCATCGGCAGCGGATGCAGGTGCGGGTCTATGAAGCCCGGCAGGAGCGCGCCGCCGTCGAGGTCGATCTCCTCCGGCGCTGCGCCCGTCCGCTGGGCCCGGTCGCGGGCCTCGCCCAGCCCGCCGACGAAGACGATGCGGTCCCCGGCCGTGAGCACGGCCTCGGCCCGCAGCGCCCCGTCCGCCATCGTCAGGATCGGACCGCCGTGAAACAGGTAGGAGGTAGCCACGAGCGTCCGTCTCCCCGTACATCGCAATATAGTAATTGCTATATGCGAGATCGGGACCGGTCAACCGGCGTCCATGGCGGGTTCAAGTCAGAAGAGATCGAGCACGCCGGCCAGCGCCTCGGCCGTCCGGTCCAGCACCACGGCTTCGTTGGCGAAACCGGTCTCGAACAGCATCTCGACGGCCGCGTAGCCGAGATGCAGGGCCAGCCCGGCGCGGATCGACAGCGCGTCCCGGTCCTCGGTCAGGCCCTGTTCGGCGAAATAGTCGACCAGCAGGACGGCCATGCGCTCCTGGTGGCGCAGGCGGATGTCGCGCAGCTCGGGAATGGCGCGCAGGGCCACGAGCAGTTCGAAGCCTCCGGTGAACGCCCGGCTCATCCGCAGCGACTCGCTCAGCATGTCGCGGCAGATGTCGCGCAGGTCGGCCGCCGTCTCCACGCGGCGGCCGGTGTCGGTGCGGATGGCCGCGCTCTGCGCGCTCAGCATCCGCTCGCCCAGCTCGCGCAGCAGCGCGTGCTTGTTCGGGAAGTAATGATAGAAGGTCGGCGGGGTCAGGCCCGCCCGCACCACCACGGCGTTCGAATTGACGCCCTCGACGCCCGCCTCGGCGAGAATCGCCTGCGCGGCCTCGACAAGGCGCTCGACCCCGCTGGTCTTCGCGCCGGGGCGCGCTTTCTGCTTCGAGCTCATAAGCCGATCTACGGCGGCCAGCCCGGGCGGGCAAGGCGGCGGTCAGATCGAACTGGAGTCGAGATCGCCAAACGCCGCGGTCCGGGATCGGGCCGACCATTCGACGCAAGCCCTCGCCAGGGCCAGCGTCGAATCCACAAAGCATCCGTCAAACCGCGCATAGGTCAGCAGGGGCAATTCCGTACAGCCCAGGATGCAGGTTCGCGCGCCGCGCGCCGCCAGATTCCGGACCACCCCGTCCAAAGCATGACGAACGGATGCGATGCGGCCCGCCTTGACGGCTTGGATCACCTCGACCACCCGCGCCTGGTCGGCTGGGACCGGAACGATCAGATCAAGACCCGCCGCCGCCATGGCCGAGTGATAGATGTCGGCCTGCATGGTGGCGCTGGTTCCGATCAGCCCCACGGCGGCCCCGCCGCCCACCTTCCGAACCTGATCGATGACGGCGTCGATCATGCTGATCATCGGCGTGCGAACCGAAGCCTGCAACGCGTCGAACCAGAAGTGGGCGGTGTTGCACGGAACGACGATGGCCGCCGCGCCGGCGCTTTCAAGAACCTGCGCCGCGTCGCGCATGGCCGCGAACGGAGACTCGGTTCCATGCAGGATCGCGCCGGCCCTGTCCGGAATCTGCGGCAGGACGTAGGTCAGGACCGGGATGTGCTCCTGATCGACGCTGGCGGGCGTCAGGTCCTGCAGCTTGTTGAGGAAATCGGTGGTGGCCCGCGGGCCCATCCCCCCGACGACGCCCAGAAGGCCGGAACCCCGCCTGCGATCCTGATTTCTGGAGACGGCCGGCTCCATGTCAGGCCGCCCTCGCCTCGGCTTGCTGTTCTTCGCGTCCCTCGGCCTCCAGCCGCCTGACCGGCCGATCGAGCAACACGAGCACCGCGCTGGTCAGTCCCGTGGGAACCGCCATCAGCAGGAAGAACTGGGCGTGGGAGATATGGCTCCACAGCGTCCCGAGCGCGCCGGCGAACAGGTTTCCCGCGAAACAGGCGAAGAACCAGGCTGCGATCATGGTGGCCTGCATGCCCTTGGGCGCGAGGCGGCCGAACAGCCCAAGCCCCACCGGCAGGATGTAGAGCTCGCCCACGGTCAGGACCAGGAAGAAGGCGGCGAGCCAGAGCCAGTGGGCCTGCCCCGCCCCGCTGCACCAACTCACGACCGCGAGCATCACGAACGACAGCCCGACGAGGCCGGCGCCCATGGCCATCTTCGCCAGCGGCGACGGCTCGCGACCACGCGTCGCGGCGCGCGCCCATCGCATGATCAGCAGGGGGGTGATCAGGAACACAAGCAAAGGGTTGAGCGACTGGAACCAGGTCATCGGAATGCTCCAGTCGCCCAGGCCGATGGCGCGATTGACCCCGTCGTCGGCCCACAAGGCAACGGTGTTGCCGGTCTGCTCGTAGGCGCCGCGGAAGACCATGACCGTGACGGCGACGCCGGCCAGCAACGCGAAACGGTTGAAACGCCTGGCTCCAGACCCCGCGCTCCGCGCCGCCGCCGCTCCCCCGCTCCGAGCCGGTTCAGGCGGCAGATGGCGCCGGCCGAGGACGTAGATCGCCAGACCGGAGACCATGCCGATCCCTGCGGCCGCGAAACCCCAGTGCCAGCCGTAGAGTTCGCCCAGCGTGCCGCAGATCAGCGGTGCCAGGAATCCCCCGAGATTCACCCCCACATAATAGACGTTGTAGGCGGACGACCGGCGCGGATCGGCGGGGCTGTACAGATCGCGGATCTGGCTGGGCAGGCTGGGCAGGAAGAGGCCGTTGCCGATCGTGATGACCGCCAGGGCCAGATAGAACAGCGGCTCGAACGCCATCATGAAATGGCCGGCGGCCATGATCACGCCGCCGATGATGACCGAGACCCGTCGCCCCAGCCAGCGATCGGAGATGACCCCGCCGAGCACCGGGGTGAAGTAGACGAAGGCGGTGTATAGCCCGTAGATGAGCGAGGCGTTTTCCTGGCCGATCAGCAGACGCTTGGTCATGTAGTAGATCAGCAGCGTTCTCATTCCGTAGAATGAGAATTTTTCCCACATCTCCGTCAGGAACAGGACCGTGAGGCCTCTGGGTTGCCCGAACCAGTCGGACGGTTGCTTGGCGGGCCTGGCCCGCAACGCGCTGATGTTCGCCATGGCTTGAACTGTTTCCGGGGGGCGAGCCCCCTCCCCTGGGTCGTCTTGTTGAATCTGGAGATCTCGCGAACCTTCGCCGGGCGGGATCGCGGCCGGGGGCGATGAAGGGGCGGCGGCGTCCGTCGCCGGGGCGGGATGTCCCCACAGCTCGGGCGGACACCAGACCGTCCCGCCGCGATAGACGGCCGGGACCGACCTGTCGGCGGCGAGAAGAAGCGGCCCGTTCAGGGAAACGCCGTCGCACAGCTGGCCGAGCATGAAAGCCGGCGCCATGGCCAGGCTGTCGCCTCGCGCGCCGTCGACCCTCGCCTTGAGGCCCAGGCGGCGCGCCTCGAAAAGGATCGCCAGGCCCTCGGTGAGCCCTCCGCACAGATCCAGGTCGATGATGACCGCGTCCACCCGGCCCGCCAGTTTCGCCACGTCGGCGGCCTCCCGCACGGCCTGTCCCACGATCAGGGGCGTCGACGGGGCGGGGCGTCCGGGCGGGGCGTCGCGAGCTTCCGAGGCTGGCTGTTCGGACCAGAGCACGCCGGCCGCCTGCAGGCTGGACATCTGCCGGAGCAGGACCTCATGCCTGGGCGCGACGGTCCATCTGACGCCCAGCAGGACGTCCGGTCGCGCGGCCCGGACCATTCGCAACCGTTCGCCATCGAGAAGATCGCCGCCCAGGACGACGCTCAGCGAGCGCGCCGACGCATGGACCTGGGCCATGGTCGCCATCGTCTCGGGCCGGTCGACGTCCAGGACGTAGGTGTTGACCAGGGGCTCCGGCGGCGGGAGGCCGGCGAGCCGCCAGACGGGCTTGCCGGACCTCCTGGCCTCCAGGTCCCAGAACGCGCAGTCGAGGGCGTTGCGCGCGACGCCCGGCGGCGTCAGCCTGTTGAGCGCGGGCCGGTCCAGGCCGCTCTTGAGGTCGGTTCGCACGGCCTCGATCTGCGCCAGGACCGTGGCGACGGCGTCCGGCTGGGCCGGGATCGCGGCCTCGCCCCGGCCCGAGAACGGGCCGTCTCGCAAGGTGACGGCGACGACCTGCATTTGCGAGCCGCCGCAAGGGCCCGTCCGCGGCGAGGACCTCAGGGGCCAGGCCTCCACCGCCGCCTCGAGCGTAGGGCGGGCTGTGTGGGCGGTGTTCATGCGGCGTCTCCCGCAGCAGCCTGGTACTGGACGAAGAGGCGCAGCGCGGCGGCTCCGGCTCGGGCGAGCGCGGACATGCCGGCATGCGGGCGAAGGCGTTCCCCGAGGTCGTCAGTCGACCTTCTTGAAACTCAGGTCCTTGAAGTCGAAGCTGGTGTCGGTGGACGGCGAGATGGCCTGCATCGTCATGCCTTCGACCCGGCGATCGTAGCTCTGGGTGAACCGGACAAAGGCGTCGGCGTCGAGCGCCCGGTCCTTCCAGCGCACGACGAAGATGTCGCCGCTGTAGGGCAGAAGCCGCCCTTCCAGGGCCTCGGTCCTGCTGAACTTCAGAACCAGATGGTCGCCCTCGACCCGGACGCCGGCGTCGCCGCGCCAGGGGTCGCGATAGACGCCGGCGTAGGTCTGCAACGGCAGGGTCGGCTTGACGTCGCCGCGTTTGAGGACCGCCTCGACCTCGGTCTCCTTGGCGCTGACCTGCTCGCGCTCCTCGTCGACGGCCTCTTTGAACACCTTGACCCAGTCATGATCGGATCGGCCGAGCTGGGCGTCGACAATCTGCAGCATCAGGGCCAGCTTCGCGGCCTCGTGCTGCTGGTTGGTCAGGACGATGACGCCGAACTTTTCTTCCGGCAGCATGGACACGACCGAGCTCATGCCGGTGATCTCACCGTCGTGATAGACCAATGTGCGGCCGGCGACGTCGGCGACGCCCCATCCCAGCGCATAGGACTGGAACTTCAGCCCCGCCTCGGCGCTCAGTCCTTCACGGGCTGGCGGCAGCAAGGTCTGGGGCGTGGACAACTCCAGCGTCTGGGCCTTGCTGAGCAGCCGCTTCCCATCGGGCGCCACGCCTTCCGCCAGCAGCGTGCTCACCCATTTCGCCATGCCGGGCAGGTTGCACTGCATCGAGCCGGCCGGCCCGACCAGTTCGAGATTGTCGGCCTTGACCGCCTGCATGACGCCCGCGACCGGCACGTGGGGAGAAGCCAGATTGGCCGTGCTCTTCACGCGCCGCAGATTGACGGCGCAGGGCTCCATGGCGAGCGGGGCCAGGATGCGAGCCTGAACGAAGTCTTCCCAGCTCTGGCCGGTGACCGCCGGTATGATCTGGCCGGCGACGACATAGAGCAGGTTGTCGTAATTGTACTTGGTCCTGAAGCTGGAAGACGGCTTCAGGTTCCGCAGGCTGCGGATGATCTCGTCGCGGGTGAAGTCGCTCGACGGGACGAACATCAGGTCGCCCGCGTAGGAAGGCAGCCCGCTGCGGTGGGTCAGCAGGTCGCGGATCGTGAATTCCCGGGTGACGTAAGGATCGTACATCCGGAAGTCCGGAAGGTGATCGATGACCTTGTCATCCCATTTGATCTTCTTCTCATCGACCAGGATGGCCAGGGCCGCCGCCGTGAACGCCTTGCTGTTCGAGCCGATGCCGAAGATGGTGTCGGGATCGACCTTGTCGCCGCCGCCCAGTTGGCGGACGCCGTAACCCTTGGCGAAGACGAGCTTCCCATCCTTGACGATCCCGACCGAAACGCCCGGGACGTCGAAGGATTTCATCGCCCTGGCGACGAGTGCGTCGATCTTCGCCGGCGTCATCGGCGGAGAAGCCGAACGCCCCTCCCCCGCCGACGCAGCCCCGACGAACATCAAGACCGTCGACATCGCCAGCATCGACGCTGACGCCCAGTGCTTCCGCAGCATGATCCCTCCCAGCGCCCAGGGCGCGCTCGCCGCGTTGTGCGGTCGTCGATAGGTTTGATGCCGGAAGAAGCGAAATCATCACGCCGCAATGTTCATACATGAAAACATGGACATTATTTAATAATGACGGAGACGGGTTCTGATCTTCCGGTTATTCGAATCGATTTTAACTTGAGCTTGATCGGCCGATCATTTGCCCGTTTCGCTATCTGGGCGTCTCGGCCAGCCGGTCGAACTGCACGTTCCTCACACGGTCGCCGGTCAGGCGCAGCCCTGTGACCTTTCCACCGGAGCCCCTGACGAAGCGAACCAGCAGCCCTTCGAGGTCGAAGGCGTCGGCGTAGGATGAAGCCAGGTCGAAAGCCGCCTCCGGATGCCCCTTGATCGCCAAGGTCAGGTGATCGTCCTTCACGCCGATCAGGTAGGTCGCCCCCGCCTCATCGCTGGCGTAGGCGCCGGCGTAGGCGGCGAGCGACTGCGCGGTTGCGGGCGAAACGGCGCCTCCCCGGTGGAACGAGGCCAGGCCGCCATAGGCGTCGGCCAGGGTGAACCTGTCCTTGTTTTCGAAGCTTAGGACCGAACCCGCCGATTCAAACCGAGCGGCGGACGCGAGGGCCAGTTGCATGCCGCCCCCCACCTGCAAGGCCCCCTCCGCCAGTTTCAGCTTTACGGGAGCGCCGGTCGTCTCGTTGATGAAGACGCCCTCGATCCCCGCCATGGGCTGGATCGGAGCCTTGGGTTTCGGCGTCGCCGGCGATTTGGAGAGGAAGACGTCGGCCACGGCGTGGGCCAGGGCTTCGTTGTCCGCATCCGCCCGATTGCACAGCAGGGCGATGGACAGGCCGTCTTTGGGATACCGGCCGAGCCACGCCGTGTAGCCGGCCGTCGCCCCCGGATGGGCGATCTCGGGATGGCCCCGGTAGTCGGCCCAAATCAGTCCGCGCGCATAGTTGATCCGCCGTCCTGACGCCAGGACGCCATGCTCGGCGAGGCCGCCCGCGACATAGGCGCTGATCCGTCCATCGGTCAGCGCCGCGTTCCAGATCAGCATGTCGCCAGCCGTCGTCAGCAGGCCCGCATGACCGTAGGTGTCCTCGAAGGGCATGGCTTGGGCGAAGCCGGTCTCGGTCGGCGAATAGGCGATCGCTCGCCCCTTCTCCACCCGCCGGAAATTGTCCCGCCAGCGAGTGTTCCGCATACCCAGTGGGGTGAAGAATTCGGCCGCCGTATATTCCGGCAGGCTCTTTCCGCTCACCCGCTCGGCGACGACGGCCAGCAGGTTGTAACCGGTGTTGGTGTAAGAGAACTCGTCGCCGGGCGTGAAATTCAGCGCCTTCTGCCGAACCGCGAGGTCCAGGACGTCCCGCATCGAATAGACGCGGGCGCCGCGCGGCTCGCCGGCGAAGGAGGCGAGCTCCCCCCAGTCCCGAACGCCGCTGGTGTGGTTCAGCAGGTTGAGGATGGTGACGACGTGGCCATAGTCAGGCAGTTCGGGGATGTATTTCCGCACGTCGTCGGTGAGCGACAGCTTGTGCTGCTCCGCCAGGCGCAGAACGGCCGCGGCGGTGAATTGCTTAGACGTCGACCCCGCCTCGAACACGGTCGCCGGGGTGTTGGGCGCATCGTGCTCGAGGTCGGCCACGCCATAGGCCCGGATGATCGAGGCCTTGCCCTTCTGGTCCACGCCCACGACGCAGCCAGGCGTCCGGCCCGGCTTCCATTGCGCGAAGACCTTGTCGATCCTCCCGACGACGGAAGGGGGCGCGGCGGGCCGGACGCCGACCGCCGGTTTAGCGGCGAGGGCCGGGCCGGCCGTTGTCGAACAGATCGACAGCGCGACGGCGGCGACGTTGACGATGAATGCTCGCTTCTGATTGTCGGGCATCTGATGGGGTCCTGCTTCCGGCGAGCCGGGTTTTCCGTTCAATGGGGTGATTGTCAGGTTTGCGGTTCGCTGGCCGCCACGGTCGTGGGGTCGTCTCGGCGAGCCCCATCTCCCTGCGGATGGGGCCGTAAACCGGACGGACCTCATCCGAACCTCCAGCCCAGCAGGTTCCATTGAGCAAAGAATGCGACGACGCCGAGCGCCGCCAGCGCGATCGCGGAATGATAGAGCCGCAGCCGCAAGGTCAGGCCCTTCCGCATCCAGACCCGCACGACGGCGACCAGGGACGCCGCGGTCAGTCCGATGAAGACGATAGGCATGCCCAGGGCGAGCTTCAGGCTCAGCGGCACGCTGCTCTGCCGGGCGACCACGTCGGTCAGGATCAGGAAGACGAACAGCGCCGCGAGGGTCAGAGGCCCCCACAGGGAGACGGCGGTCGAGATCAGGATCAAGCGCCTGTCGGCGCGGGGCGCCGCCCAGATTTCACGTCGCCGATAGAGGAAGCCCAGCAACGCGCTGCCGAACAGCAGGAGGGCGACGACGAGCACGGGATACCAGAGCGCCGTATCGTCGAGCAGCGAGGCCCGTTCCAGCGGGATCGGCGACAGGAAGTCCATGAACATGTGGGTGACCGCGCCCGACCCATCGACGCGGAAGGCGATGCGGCGCTGTCCGCCGATCTCCTGGAACAGGTCCGGGCCCGTAGGCGCGAACTGGACCGCGTCATTGCCCTGGCCGACGCTCAGGCCCTCTCCGGACACCTTGACCGGCATCCGGGACAGCAGGTCGTAGACCTTGTCGACCTTGGTGTGGCTGCGGCGGGTGAACTGGTAGGAGCCGGCGTACTTCTCGAGGGAGGCCGCCTTGTAGGACGCCGGCGCGCCGCCCTGGGGCGGATAGTAACGCGCCAGCAGAGCCTTCTCGACGTTCTCGGCGGCCACGCCGCCCTCGCCGCCGCTGAACGAGATGAAGACGCCCAGATTGTGGGCCGGCAGCAGGGACAGCTCGGTGTTGAAGGCCGGATCCGATCCGCCATGGCCCACCAGCATCTGACCGCCCATCGCGGTCTCGTAGAAACCGAGGTCCATCGCTGGGAAGCGCTTGTCGTAATAGAAGGCCGGCGTTCGCATCAGGCGGGCCGTGGCCGGCTGCAGTATCCGCTTACCGTCGTACTCGCCGTCCTGAAGCTGGGCGATCATGAACCGGGCCATGTCGGCGCCCGAGACCGCGCCGGAACCGGCGGGGCGGAAGCCCCCCTCGAAGGTCTGCTTCTGGAAGACGAAGGCTCCGTTCTCCCAGGCGTAGCCGTTGACCTTGTAAGGGACCAGCGCCGCGGGGACCGGCTCGCGCACGGTGGCGTACTTCATGCCCAAGGGGTCGAAGATGTTCCTCTGGACGTAGTCCTCGTAAGGAACGCCGGTCACCTCCTGAACGATCAGGCCGGCCAGCGCGGCGCCGTAGTTGGAGTAGGAAAGCATCTCGCCCGGCGGGCGCACCCGCGCCGGAATATGAGCGCCGAGCACCTTGGCGATCGAGGGTTCAGGTTGCAGGGCGATGCCGTAGCCGACGCTGCCTTCCTCGAACCCCGCCGTGTGGGTCAGCAGGCTCCGCAGCGTGACGGGCTTGGCGTAGGTGGCGGGAATTTTGAACGATTTCAGATAGGTGTTGACGTCCGCATCGAGGTTTAGCCTGCCTTGCTCGACCAACTGCATGACCGCCGTCCAGGTGAACAGCTTGGTCGTGGAGGCGATGCGGAACAGGCTTTTGTCGGGGTTCACCCGCGCGCCCTTCTCGACGTCGGCGTAGCCGTAACCCTTGGCGAGCAGGGTCTTGCCGTCCTTCACGATGACGATGACCGCGCCGGGTATCTTCCATTGCTCCATCTGGGCGGTCATGACGCCGTCGACGAACGGCGCCAGCGTCGTGACGTCGTCCAGGATCGGCGAGGCCGGCGCGGCGGAGGCGACCTGCGGGGCGGGCGGCGGGACGGCGGCGTCCGCCGCCCCGGCGCTGAGCGCCAATCCCGCCATCAGGCAGGCGGCGATCTTCTTCACGTTCATCATCAAGCGGACCTCTTGCAGCCCTCGGGCGGTCCGCCGCCGACTGGCGGCGGCCGCTTGCGGGGTATGCGTTGTGGGAAAATTGCGGCCAGCGAGGGCTAGAAGGCGGCGTCCAGACTCACGCCGATCGTGCGAGGCTGCAGAACCACGCCCTGGAAGTAGGAACCTACAACGCCGCCGTTCGGATAGACCCGGCGATCAGCGGCGTTGCGGACGAAGAAGCCCAAGGTCCAGCGACTGTTCGAAAGGCTGGCGTTCAGGTCGAGCGCCCCATATTCGGGAAGGCGCACCGTATTCCCCCCGCCCTCGACGTCGTTGAACCGCGCGCCGATGTAGCGGTAGCCGCCCCCCAGCCGCAGCATCCAGTCGTCCGTCACCCGGGTCTCGTAGTTGGCGGTGACCGAGGCCGTCCAACGCGGCGCCGACGGCATCCGGGCCTTGTCGGCCCACCCCATCGAAGGCACCGCCTCAGTAAGGACGGCGTCGGTGTAGGCGGTGTTGAAACCGAGCTGGACGCCCTTGACCGGGATGAAGAGCGTGGAGAGTTCGACGCCCTGGCTGCGCGCGGTGCCGCCGTTGGCGCCGAAGCTGACGCTGCCGTCCGGCGTATGCGCTTCAAGCTGGATATCCTTCCAGTCGATGCGGAACACGGACAGGTCGAGCTGGAGCCTGTGCTCCAGCAGGTCCCCCTTCAGGCCGCCTTCGTAATTGATGATGGTGTCGGCGTTGACCTGGGACGGCACCCCCGGAAAGACCGGATTGGGACCGCCAGGGCGATAACCGCGGGCGACGCGCAGATAGGCGATGTAGTCGGCTCCAAGCCGATACCTGGAGCTGATGGCGTAGGTGAGGACGTCGTCCTCCGACTTGCCGGTGACGGGCCCCGTCGGCCCATTTTCGAGCAGCGCGCCGACGGCGTCCTGCTTGAGGGTTTGCCGATTGCGCGCCCACCGCAACCCCGCCGTCACGTCGAAGGCGTCCGTGAAATGATAGGTCGCGTTGCCGAATACCGCCCCTTCGCGGTACGCGCTGCGCAGGCTGCTGCGCAGCAAGGGATCGAGATCGGGAACGGGCGTCCGCGTCGCCGGGTCAAGCGCGGACAGGTACTGACCCGCCTTGGTGAACTCGTCGTCGTAATAGAGGCCCGCCAGCCACTCGAACTTGCCGGGCCTGGACGCCAGCCGGAACTCCTGGGTGTATCGCCGCAGGTCCGCCGCGTTGCGGAGGTCGGAGAGGCCCACGCTCGCATAGACGTCGGAATAGTCCGTGGTCGATCGCAGCCGCCCCTTCGAATAGCTGGTCGCGGAAATGAAATCGGCCCAGCCAAGGTCCCAGTTCACCGACGTCGCCAACAGCAGGGTGCGTTTCTTGAAGGGCTGGGCGAGGATGTTGCCGTTGGTCAGGTCTCCCCCCACCGGGCCGAGCGGGGTCGTCCCGTCCCTGGCCAGCCGCACGATGCCGTTGCCCTTCGACGCGCCGTCCTGGTAGGTCGCCGAGGCCTTGACGCTGAGCGCGTCGGTGGGCTGCCAGAGCAACGCCAGCCGCGCGCCGTCCTGGCGGCCGCTGTTCTCGCCCTTGCCGCCGGTCACGTAGTTGTCGATGTAGCCCGGCGTCTGTTCGTGAAAGACGCTCGCCCGCACGGCGAGCTCCCCCGGGATCAGCGGCGCATTGATGCCCACGCGGCCGATATAGCCCAGCTTCCCGGCCCCTTCGGTCGTGGAGACCTCGGCGCCGGCTCGGACCTCGTAGTCGTTCAGGTGCGGAGCCCGTGTGACGTACTTGAGCAGCCCGCCCATGCTGTTGGCGCCGTAGAGGGTTCCCTGCGGCCCGCGCAGCACTTCGACCCGCTCCAGGTCGTACGGCATCATGTCGAAGGAGGTCGAGGCCTCGGCCGAGTAGCCGTTGCTCGACCCTAGCGGGGCCTCGTCGACATAGGTGGCCACCATCGTGGTGTCCCCGCGCGGGTTCAGCCCGCGCATGGTGATCGTGCTCTCCCCCGGCTGGCCGCCGCTGTCGACGATGAGGCCCGGCACATAGGCGGCGTAGTCCTTGAGGTTGCCGGCGTGCAGGTCCTCGAGCTGTCGCCGCCCGAGAACGCTCACCGAGGCCGGCACGTCCTTGGCCCGCTCGGCGCGCTTCTGCGCGGTGACGATGACCTCGGCGATGCCGGTGAACTCTTCCGCGGCGCCGGCGGGCGCGGAGATGGCGGCGACGGGTTCGCCGCCCGCCTGGCTTCGCTTCTCCACCATGAAGGTGTCGGGATTGACCGTGCGCGACACCAGGCCGGTCTCGGCCAGCAGGCCTTGCAACGCCTTGCCCGGCTCGATCGTTCCGCGAACCGGGAAAGACAGCTTGCCCTGGGTTTGACGGCTGTCGAAGACGATTTCCTTGCCGCTCTGCTTGCCGAACAGCTCCAAGGCCAGGGCGAGCTCCTGGCGAGGAATGTCAAATCTGCGCTGCTGCTGCGCCTGAGCCGAAGTCGCCACCGCGGCGATGGCGACCCCCGCCATCGCCCACGACCGCGCGCCGCCGAATCTGTTGTGGTTCACAATCTTCCCTCCCGGCGCCTTTGCGACGCGCTTGCCACCTTCAGGCGGCCTCTGGAGGAAAGATGTCGGATTCAGAAAACTCCTTACTTATAATAAAACTTTCTCGAAATTCTCTCAGCCGGCCTTGCGCCAGTCCAGCACCACGGCCCCCTTTGACCTGGGCCGCTCCTCCAGCGGATAGAACGCCGTCACGGCCGCGAGGAAGTTTTCGGGGCGTGAAACATTGAAAACCCCGCTGATCCTCAGATCGCCGATCCGGGGATCCTCGATCAGGATCTGGGTTCGCGAATAGCGATTCATCTCCTTGATGGCCTCGGACAGCAGGTCATCCCGGAAGATGAGCCGCCCCCGGTCCCAGCTGGTGAGGCGCTCGACGTCGGCGGCGGCGATGACCAGCGGCCGATAGGGGTCGGCGATCAGCTGCTCACCGGGCTGAAGCTCCTGACGGTCCAGGCCTGGGACTAATTTCGCCATTCCCTTGTGACGGAGCGGGTCGACCGTCACCCGCCCCTCGGCCAGCACGACACGCACGCCGCCGTCGTCCACGCGGACGTCGAAGGCGGTGCCGACCGCGGTGACGCGTCGATCGCCGGCCAGCACCACGAACGGCCGATTTCTGTTCTTGGCCACCTCGAACAGCGCCTGCCCCTGCAACAGCCGGACGCTCCGCTCGTCGCGCGAATAGGCCACTTCAAGGACCGTATTGGTGTTGAGCGAGACGATCGAGCCGTCCTCAAGCGTGTATTTCGACCGCTCCCCGACCGCCGTGGCGTATCGCCTGGCCGAGGGCGCGGGCGCCGCCGGAGCCGCGCCCTGGATGGTCGCGTCGAGCGCAGGAACAGTTCGCTCCGAGGGGCGCGGCGCTATGGACCATGTCCCGACGCCGAGCAGAACGATGGCGGCGGCGGCGGCGGCCCGCCAGAAGATCGTGATCCGTCGGGCTTGCAGCGGCGCCGCCAACGCCGCGTCGCGCATCCTGCGCACCTCCGGGCTCGCGGCGACGGCGCCAAAGCTCGCGATGGACGCCTCGGCCTCGTCATAGGCGGCCGCGTTGGCCGCCTCGCCCAACCAGTTCTCGAAAGCGGCCTGGTCCCGAGAGGTCATCAGCCCGAGCTGGCGGCGCGCCAGCCAGTAGGCGGCCGCTTCCCGCGCCTCGTCGATGTCCAGCACCGCCCGGTTCATCGCAACCTCGCCCGCAGGTGCGCAATGGCCCGCATCATGTCCTTCTCGACCGTGCTGACGGCGACGCCCAGGCGGCGCGCGATCTCCACGCCCGTCAGATCCTCGAACCGGTTGAGAATGAACACCGTGCGGGCGCGCTCAGGCAGCTCCTGGAGGCTTCGCACCATGAGGTCATAGGCCTCGCGGCCCAGCAGGATCCGTTCCGGCGACATGTCGTCATAGGTTTCGGCGAAGTCGTCATCCAGCGGCTGCTGGACGTCGCGCCGACGCCGCAGCCGACGCCGCCCCCGCTCGCGCAGGAGATTGGCCGCGATCTGGAAAAGATAGCCTTCGATGTTCTCGATATCGCCCAGCCGCGCCCGGCGCAGCAGCCTGATGAAGACCTCCTGGGTGAGGTCCTCGATGTCCGAGGCTCCCGGCAACCGTCGCGAGAAATAGCGGCGCACCGCCTCGGCGTACCGGGCCGAAAGGTCGGCGACCTGCCGCGCGTCAGCCGTCGGAAGCCTTTCGGACGCTTCGCTGCTCATGGACGTTTCGACACCTGAACGGCATGGCTGGGCAAGGCGTGGAGGTCGCCTCCCGCCGGCCTTCGTCGCGACCTGTAAGCCCAAAGCGTCAACGGCCCGCCTCGCCTCTGAATCTGCGCCCGTACCTACAGATGACGGAAAGCGGCCTTACCTCATGGAATTCCACCCCAGGCTGTTATCAGCCTCGCAGCATCTCCTGACGCGCAGCTCCCGTTCCCTCGGCGAGCATAGGGCTAGTCGTCGCAGCGATGGCGAAGAATCTGCCCGGCCTTGGCTCCCGTGGCGCGGCCGGCGTTGACAGCAAGGACGCCGTTGACCAGCACATAGTCGACGCCCTCCGGAGCCGCCATGGGCGCTTCCCAGGTCGCCGCGTCCTTCACCCTGTCCAGGTCGAACACGACAAGATCCGCCTTCAGTCCTTCACGGATCGTGCCTCTGTCATTCAGGCCCATGCGCGTGGCGGGCCATCCGGTCATCTTCCGAACGGCGTCCTCCACGGTCAGGACCTGACGCTTCCGGACATACTCGGACAGCACCCGCGGGAAGGTTCCATAGCTTCGGGGATGCGGCAGGTCCTCCGCGTCCAGCTGGCCGAAGACCTCGGTCGCGCCGGCGTCGCTGCCGATGCTCGTCCACGGCTGCTTCATGGCCAGTTCGATGTCCGGCTCGCTCATCATGAAGAAGAGGGCCATGGCCCGGTTTGGCAGCGCGTCCAGGACGATGTCCCAGGCGAGGTCGGCCGGGTCCTCGCCCATGGCCTTGGCGATGAAGGCGATGCTCTTGTAGCGGTAGCGGTCGTATTTCGGGTTGTAGGCGTTGGCCAGAACGATCCTGTCCCAGCCGCCCGCCGCCTGGACGAGGTTGGACCACCCGGGGACCGATCCGGCGGCGACCTCTTTCTTCAGGCGCGCCCGGATCGCCGGATCGCGCAGCCGTTCCCATCCCTTGGCCTCGCCGTCGGCGAAAATCCAGTTGGGGGCGGTGATGCTGAGCCCCGTGCCGCCGGCCGTATAGGGATACATGTCCGCCGCCACGTCCACGCCCCGCGCCCGTGCGGCCGAAATCGTCGCGACGGCCTACTGTTCAT